>ENA-OQHU01000039-OQHU01000039.1-human-gut-metagenome-genome-assembly--contig:-NODE-39-length-23324-cov-1.629995_pt1 | contig 23324 bp, 26 predicted proteins | sample MGYA00242568_ERZ504729 | MGnify/ENA primary metagenome ERZ504729 (study PRJEB26092, sample SAMD00036223) | human gut metagenome | host: Homo sapiens | study: EMG produced TPA metagenomics assembly of... | reverse complement strand
TACTTATCCGCGAATTCAACAAGCAAGTGCAAAATTACGAAATGTTTTTGTAAAAGCACTCCTTTGGTGTTGAGAAATTCAATTTCTTTCTTGGTCGGGGGTGTAATTTAAACTGTGTCAAGGCTTGTTCTTAACTTTCATTCCCACTCCCTGCTGGGGGCATGCCCCCAGCAGGGAAGCCTTTTCGGCTGCAAAGTTACATAATTTTAAATCTATCTCCAAATTTTATTGCCAATTGTTGAGAAATTTGTCCCCAATTTGCCAGTGGCATAGTCCATTTCTTACGGATGTTGCGGTAAGCTAAGTACACAAGCTTCTCCAAAGAATTATCCGTAGGAAAGACCCCTTTAGTCTTTGTGACCTTTCTTACCTGTCTGTGATACCCCTCAACCGTATTGGTCGTATAAATGAGTTTACGGATGGCTGGAGTATATTGGAAATACTCTGTCAGACGTTCCCAATTGTCACGCCATGACTTGATGACAATTGGGTACATCTCTCCCCACTTAGACTCTAACAGGTCTAAATTAGCAGCAGCGGAGTCTTTGTTTACTGCACCATATACTGTTCTTAAATCCTTGATAAACTCCTTTTGATGCTTACTGCCAACATACTTGATAGAATTGCGTATCTGATGGACAATACAGAGCTGCACAGAACTCTCAGGAAATACGCTTTGGATGGCATCTGGGAAGCCTTTGAGACCATCAATACAACAAATCAAGAGGTCTCGAACACCACGGTTCTGAAGATCCGTAAGAACTTCTAGCCAGAAGTTAGCTCCTTCACTCTTAGACACATACATACCTAACAGTTCTTTTTGGCCTTCCTTGTTGATACCAAGAATGTTGTAAATAGCTCGTGTGACAGCTCTGCCATTCTCATCCTTTACCTTATAATGGATAGCATCAAGCCAGCAAATGGCATATACAGGATCGAGCATGCGAGACTTCCAGGCGGTGATTTCGGGTAATACACGGTCTGTTATAGAGCTGATAGTATCGGCTGATAGAGTTGTGTTGAACTCACGCTCAAAGTAGCTGCTGATGTCACGTGTGCTGGTGCCCATGGCATACATCTCAATAATCTGGTCAGCCATGCCATTGGCAAGAATAGTCTCACGCTTCTTTACGGTCTCAGGTTGGAAAGTTCCGTCTCGGTCACGAGGAGTCTCTATAGTGACCTCACCATATTTTGTTTGAACCTTCTTATTCATCTTACCATTACGACGGTTGCCGGAAGAGCGTTCCTCTTCACTTAAATGAGCGTCCATCTCACCTTCGAGAGCTGAGTTGAGAATACGCTCTAACAATGGAGCTAATGCTCCGTCCTTGCCAAATAAGGCTTCACCACTACGCAACTGCTGAGCTGCTTTCTTGTAATCAATTTCTAAGTTGTCCATAATATAAAAACTGTGTTAAACTACTTTTATTGTAGCTTGACACAGTTTAGTTTACACACTCTCTTGGTCTCTCATTAATTTTTGCCGTAAACTTTGTTATTTTCTGCTGACTGAAGTTTGAAAACGCAGCAGACTTAGGAATGTACTGCCTAACGAGTCCGTTTGCATTCTCAATAGCACCCTTTTGCCATGAGGAATATGGATCAGCAAAATACGCTGGTACACCAAGAGATTTACTGATTATCTCATGTGCCGCAAATTCCACCCCATTGTCTGTTGTTATGGTCTTTATTTTTCCCTTGAATGGCATAAGTAGCTGCTTTACAGTCTCTGCCAATTTCTTAGCATTCTTTCCGTGCTTCAACTTTCGCATAAACAACATATTTGTTTGCTTTTCAACCAATGTGACAATTGCTCCACAATTACCCTTTCCAACGATTGTATCCATCTCAAAATCACCAAATCGCACTCCATCAACCTCTTTGGGTCTTTCACTGATACTCACACGATTAGGTATGACAATACGTTTGCCACCTACAGGTCTTGCACGATGCTTCAATCTGTGACGGCAATTTTTATATAAAGAGCCTCCCTCTTTTTTGTCTTTCCTGATGATGCGATAGATACTCTCCGTAGAGATGCGCTTGCCTTCTTTGGCAAGGTAGCCAGATATCTGTTCTGGGGACCATTGCTTCTCTTTTAGTAGGCGCAAAGCCTCTTCCCTTACTTCTTGGGAGATGCGACGATTGCCTGGAGTTCTGCGCTTTTTGCGGCGGGCATTGGCTTCTGCTGTTTCCCAGTTGTAATGGTTACGACTACCACTATTTCGCTTTAATTCGCGATAAATGGTGGATAAATCTACATTTATTGCCTTGGCAATATCTTTTTTACTCATTTTCTTTTGGAGTAACACATTTATTGTGTACCTTTGCTCCGAAATAATTTGTTTGTACATAGCAATGCAAATATAATTATTTCTGGGGAGACAGCGGTCTCCCCGTTTTATTTTATTGCATTGCTCATTGAATTTCTTGACATAGCTCAATACATGGGGGCTACTCGCCCCCAAACCCCTCGGTGTTTTCAGGTATAGATTATTAAGCCTGAAACCCCCTCAGATTTTTGCACTTCTATTGAGAACTTGCCCTTCACTGTTCTCAGCTTGAAGTAAAGGCAACAGGGTGAGTGTCTCTTCGAAAAGAAAGCCCCCACCTGTCAATGCTGCTGTATATGGACTATTATTCTTATTCATTATTATTAAATACTTTTGCAAATGTAATACTAATCGGTGCAGTCTATCTGCATTTCATCATAATTCTGCAAATTACGACGTAGATTTGCCAATATCTCTTGTTTGAAAGGCTCTGGTCCGAGCACTTTAACGTCAAATCCAAACGAAAGTATCAATTGCGTAAACTCGTATGTAGGTCGTACTTCAACAGCCAGAATGCGATTTCCTGCATCTACTATTTCCTGCGAATGATGCAGGGGCTTGGACACGATATAGGGATATTGCTTTTTGGAGAATTGAAGCAGAACCCTAATCTTTTCAACGTCTGATGGCGGTATTGTCACACCGAACACATCATCGAAGTAGTGTTCAAAATCGACCTCTTTATTTGGTATGTATGCCACATCTTCATCTACATTGAAGTTCTGTATTCGGTCGAGGGCATAGTTTGATATTCTGTCAGCCTCGGCATCATACGCCATAAGGAACCATCGGTTGTTGTATTGCTTGATGTACCAAGGATGCACAACAACGGTGTACTCCTCATCGCAATTCTTATAGTTGCGATACGTGATTCTTACAGCTTGATGGCTGGTAGCAGCATCTATGATGTCAGGCAGTAAGTTCAGTCCCCTGAGATAGGGGTTTTGTTCAAAGCCAATCATGTTCTCCTGCTTGCCTCTAAGTCCAAATCGCCATTCCAGATTGGAGATGACTTCATCCACCCATGCGTTGCTTGGCAATCCTCTGAAACGCCTGAGAGTGATGATAACAGAGCGAAGCTGTCGTGCTTCATCTTCTGTCAGTGGTTGGGCATTGATGGTAAAGTCAGGATCACGGTAACGATAATAAACCCTTCTGCCATCTTGCTTTCTTTCAAGCGGCACACTCCAGCCTGTTTCACTTTCCATGAATTTGATGTCCTCAAATATCTGTCGCCGACTCACTCCTCCTACGCCATTATAGTAGTAGATGGCCTCTTCGTACTTGTCGATGAGGTCTTCCATGTAGTATCTGTGTCGTCTGTCTCGAAAGCATTTATCGAGAGTCTGGTAGCGTATAGCTGCATTCTTGTTTGTTGGCATACTGGATTCCTTTTACATTATCGAATTAAATCATTGACTGTGACTCCAAGACACTTTGCAATCTCAACAAGATTCTCCAAATTCGGTTGTGCATTGTTGGTACACCACTTGGAGATCGTTGCTGGATCTTTACCTAATTGTTCAGCGAGCCATTTGTTGGTTCTCTTTTTTTCAGCTAGAACAACTTTCAGCCGGTTCAGGTCTTTATTTTCCATAATTGCTTATTTAATGTTTCTACATATGCAAAAGTAGTGTTTTTATTCGAAATATCATAATAAAATTGGAAAAAAAGAGGTTTTACGCTCAAAAAAATGATAAAAACATCAATTTATGTCCAAGTATTTTGTATCTTTGCCCCAAAATTGGGTGTTTAAGGCATTCAAGAAGATTTTATCGATTTTTATTTTGAGATGCAGATAGGCTGCATAAATGTGATTTACCTTTGCCAAAGAATTGAGATTTTTAATAAACAATGATATGAAAAAAGCTCAAGTAGAATATAATTCTAAAGGAAAAAATGCTTCATGGGATGCCAACAGATTAGTGAGGGAATATATAGGCATCGCCTGGATGACGAATGACACGATTCCTTTTCAAAACCTTCCTTGGGACAGCCAGGTAAGGATTCGTAGGGTAGCAGCTGTAATAAGTGGTTATCTCGATTACAATTTGAAAGAGTCGGATCCATTCGAAATCATCAGCTATGTATTCTCAAATTTCGACAACAGAAAAGTTCTGTCGGAATCGAATATCGATGTGTCGGACTTTGAACGACTCAAAAAGAAGCTTTGTGAAGTGTCCGATGAATCTTGGCGAATGGAACATCTGCTGAAACAATTTCAGCTAAACGAGGACAGAGAACAACTTCTGAATGTTCTTCTTCGTTATAGAATTGCTACGGAGGAATTGGAAAATACTTTCTCTGGCATCTTAGAGGCACGTACTGGAGCATACATAGGTACAAAGGCTCTTCAAGGGCTTTACAATTCCAAGCTCCAAGAGTGCAACAGGAGGGTGGATGATATGATAGTCCTGCTTTTAGGCAGTACTTTCAAAAGAACATTTACGGAACGAGAACTGATTGAGCATTACAACTATCCAACAACTACGGATGATGAATTGCTCGATTGGCAAACAGATAATTTATAAGTATGAATACAGAAGATAATGGAATACTCAGATAATGATAAACAAATAGCTCAGATTCTTTATGACAAGATGAAGACTTTGCCAATAGGCACAGAAATATCCGTTTCGGAACTGAGTCTTATAGCATTGGAAGAACATCAAACAGAAGATGGTTTTCCAATGTTTGATTTGTGGAATGTCATGAATGCTTTGCGCTATATGATGAATAAGGAAAGGAAATTGCGTATGGACTTCACTAAACATGATTTTCTTTGTGAAGGTCTTCCATTCAACATTCCATTTGTTCTGCTAAAATGGGGACAACGTATCTATACCAAAGAGGCACGTATAGCAAGAAGTTTTGCTAAGGCAAACAGCTTGTATGGTGTTAAGTTTGTGTGCTATCTCGATGAAAAATGGGTGTTTCGCATTACAAATGAACCTGGATTGGTGGTTGATCCTGCATATCCTCCAAAATATATAATTGTTACAGAGGAAGGCGAAGTTCGATTCTCTACTCCAGAAGAAGGTAATGATGTTTATCAACTAACAAATGTTCTATAGCTTATGATTGGTGCGATAATTGGCGATTTGGCAGCATGGACGTATGAAAATGATAAAGATACGTTTTGGAAGCAACTCATTTCAGAAGATTGTGAGAAGATTGAGTTGTCGGTGTATGGTCATGCCTACTTCCGAGCTGCAAGCAGAAATGTTCTTTATGTCCCTGAGCAGGATGTAAGTATTATAAGAACAAGTGAAGATTTATCTTTTAGGGAGAAGTTAAAGGTAAATGGCCAATGGTTGATGTGGCAACTTATGTGTGCCTGGCACGATAATTTAGAAACACCAAGAGATTTGGAAGACATTTCTACTCCAGACAAGGAAGAAGGGTATGCTCGTATGTTTGTCATTGGTCTTATTAGATGTCTGAGAAAGGGAATGACAAAAAGTGAAGCTTATCATTCTGTTGATGCTTTTGAAAATCTTAGTAAATCTTGGGAATGGAAGTCTTACCAGCAGGAAGCAACTGAATGCAATAACAGATATAGTATTTTGTCTTGTGTGTTCCGTGCATGGGATTCGTTTTATCGTGGCTTTGACTTTACATCTTCGGTACATAATGCAATGAAATGGGAAGGTGACAGACATCTGATAGCCATTATTACTGCGTCTTTTGCAAGTGCGATGTATGGTTGCAAGTATAACCTTATCAAAAAGAAGTATGCAAAGGATGGAGAAATAACATATACTTTTGATTTGCTACAGATAGGAGAAAACTTTGGCTATCATCATGCTTTATTCAATGAACTTATTGGCGATTACTCTAAATACAGAACGTTTTATCCTAAAAACATGGCATTGACGAATGTAGAGCGTCATCATTGGAAAGATACAGCAAACCTTTATGAGTATATATTTTTCTCAGAAAGTCAGAAGCAATCGATTCTAATGTGTTCACCAACTGGATGGGACAACCGATATGGATTATATCTTGACGATGGTTGGATGTATGTGTACAGAAGTGGTTGCCTTATTGGTCGTTTCCAATTGAAAGAAAGATCTGAAAAGTGGCATATATCAAATACACAACTTTCAGGAGAACGTTCTTGGGCAGAATTTTGTAATGCTTTATCTTGTGCATTGAATGAAAGTTGTCATTTAATAAACCTCCCGATACTTGCTGAAATACAGACTCGTGCATCTATGTGTAAATACTACCAAGGCGAGAAGGATTGTCCGTCTGAATGGAAAGATACAACGAAAGGAAAATTTTGGTATGGGGAAATGAGATTTTGTACAGGTCGTATCAATATCAAAATGTGGTCTGAACTTGCAACTGAAACTATCGAAAGTTTAACGGGCGAGGCTCTGCAATTTGCTCAGTCAATGTCTGTTGAAAAATTAGGTATGGTTCTCTACATAGAAGCATTATTCCAAAAGTGGTGTCCTTACGATGATACCAAATGGATATTTGAGTATTAAGGAGTTTGTACATCTTCAAGTCTCATTATAAAATGCTCACATTGTGGGTCATTAAGAAATATACAATAGCGACCACCTTCCTGCTTGTGTGGACAACGGCACAGGATAAGGTGGCCGTCTAAAGCTTTACTATGCCAATCGTAACTATTAGCACAATCCTTACAATGGTAGATTGTTGCAGTTGCGATTGGCTTTATTTGTTTCTTTCTTGGTTTGGGCATAAATCAATCTTTATAATAGTGTTATCGGCGAAGACTTCTGGTTTCTTCTCTTTGTAGAAGAGTATCGCTCATAGCAAATGAAGCAACTATTCCACAGCCAAGTGCTTTGACAGCTGCCTTTGCGGTGTTGCCTGTATCTACTACATTGTCAATGAGATAAGGTGTACGATTCGAGGGTAAGTCTTTATATTTGTAGAACCCCATATCTTCGGCAGAAAGCGTCTGGCCTCTTTTCTTGGCATCATATTGTGAGCCTCGCTCTATGCCACGGAGGGCTTCAACGATAGGGAGATGAGTATATGACGAGATAGCCTTTGCCAACTGCATGGTCTGTTCGGCTTTGCCATGATGTCCTGGGATAGGAACGAGAACCGCATTTTGTGGTAACACCTTTGCTATCTGACGTGCAGCATAGTCTATGGCATCATGGTCTCCATCTTTCAGTTTATGGGCTACCCACCGGTTGATACCATCATAATATCTACCAGTGGATAGGAATGTGATACCGTCTGAAACAGTTTTGATTGGTTCGTTTTCTGTCATGGAGTAAATAATAGCATGAGTTCTGCATACCGTCTGCGCTCAATGGAAGGGATTCGTTTCCCTCGCCAATGGCAATGGTTCACATAATCGTCTCTGATGTTCCGGTTACCAACTTCGAGTTTCTTTAAAACAGAACTTTTAGGGTATTTGCCTTTATATCCGGTCACCTTGTATGGTCCGATATTATATGATAATGCAGCAAGGAGTAGGGAGTCTTGACCATAGGAACGAAACATAGCACATAACTCTCTGAGGTCTTTTCGAAGAAGTTGCTCTGCTTCATTTGTCGACATATTAGCAGAGTAACGCTCCCCAGGTCTGAGCTTATGTCCATAACCTACATAAGGATAGTCCTTAGCTCGGTGCATGCCTTCATAGAACCTGATGCAGCATACTGCACGCTCGAAAGGTGGCAACTCAAAAATGGAAGCCGACGTTGATACCGGTCGCTCTGTTGGCATTCGAGCTGGGCATTCGCAACCAGACTCAATGATATAAGCAGGAATAATATTATCTTTCTGAAAGTCATTTTATCTTGAATTTATTTATCTCGTCAATCATATTCTTGACATCGAGGTTTACACTTACGAAATTCTGATACAGGATTCGTTCCTTGGCATCCTTGGATGGGAAGGTGTAGAACTTCGGTATCTTGAAGTTCGCATAGTCAGCTTCTTCCTCAGCAATCTTTTTCATGTCGAAGTCCGTCTTGCAATAGAACTTTGAGGTCTGGAACTCTGCTGACTCCTGGATGTTCATGCTGTCACCTCGTCCGGTCTTAGTCTTTATGAAGTCGCGAGCTGACTGTCCGCAGATCCAACCAGTAGGCATGTCTGAGATTTTACTGGCAGGAACAAGGCTGTCCATGTTCTCATTGAGATTGATGGAAGTCTTGTCACGGTCGATGGTCACACCTTTCTTTAACTGAACCACCTTGCCAAAAATGTCGTTGGAGAGCCATTCCAAAGTCTCTTTTGCTCTTGCTGAACCACTTACTACGTTACCGACTGTGGTGATAACCTTCTGCATACCCACCTTGCCATAGTCCGATTCAAGCTGTGGCAACTCCTGAAAACCCAGAGCCACGCTAACCTTGTTGCTTCGGGCAGTACCGATAAGTCGGTCAATCTTGTGGAAGTAGAGTGTAGGTAACTCGTCCACGATGATGCTGACAGGTATGTTCTTGCCCTGACCAGTATTGACACGAGTAACGAGACGGTTCAGAATCAAAGCATTCAATGCACCAATGATACTTTCCATCTCTGGGTCGTTAGCGATGAGCAGATATGAAGGATTCTTCGGATCGGACACCTTCAGGTCAAAATCATCACCATCCTTATGGAATATCCAATAAGACTCCTTGGTAGCCAATCGGGAGGTATAGACACGGAGTGTACCTATCATACCTTCCAACTGTTCCATAGCCTTATTCTTCATGGCTGTCTGGAATGGGCCAAGGAGAGGAGCAACCTCAGGATCCGTTTCCAAAACCTCAAAGATAGTCTGGTAATCGAGATTGAGGAACGAAAGGATATGTGGCATGTCACTGTACTTGCCAGCCAATACTCTGGCTCCACCTCTCTACCGGTATGATCAAAGACTCTGCCAGTTGGTTTCGGCCGATGAGTCTTTGGCTCTGTTGTCATCTCTGCAATAAGAGGATTTCCGTTCTTGTCGTATGGCACCTTCTTGTAGTTGACAAAGAAATAGATACAAGCTGCCAGGAAGTTGACCGCTGATGTTTGGAAGAACTGGTCGCTACCGCCACCACCTTCCTTCTTACCTTTCTGCAAAGACTCCAACAGAGTTTCAGCCGTTTCACTGGCTGCAGCAAGGTTGCCGATGTATTTCTGCTGAATAGGATTCACACGTCTGGAGTATTCTACATCCACAAAGTTGATGATGTTGAACTTGCATCCTGGTGGCACCTTCCCGGCTTTCTGGTTTATCTTGTAGTGATAATACAGCTTCTGCGCAAGCGTCGGAAACTTGTAATCATATACAACCATAGCAAAACCCTTGGCACTGTGCTGGCGGATAAACGGCTCGATGATGGAGAAAGTCTTACCGGAACCAGGAGTACCAACTACCCATGTTCCTCGGAAAGGGTTCACGATATTCACCCAACCTTTGCGGAACTTGCCCTTGTAGTAATAGCGCATCGGGATGTTTACGCTATACTTGTTCTCCTGTAGTTCCTGGCATTGCTCAAATGACTCGTTCTCGAAGTTGAAACGGTCTTTGAGCAATCCTTCCTTCAGGAACTTGGAGATATTGTCAAGGGCAACATGGATGCAGATGGTACCAAGAATAGAGGTAGCCATGTAGAGCCAGATGTTCAGACTGATGGTATAGAACCTCATATCCATACGATGACCGAAAAGCCATATAGACAGTATGGTAACGAACAGTCCACCCACCAACGGATAGAACACTTGACGACGAGCATCAAACTCCAAGTGTTTCTTGTTTCGGGTGCCAATGCAGGTGATACAGATAAGCACGATGGTAGCAATCTTGCTCCATACGAGGTTACCATCCATATAGATGAACCACCTCTTTACACGGCTATGAATGTCACAAACAATGCCACCCCAATAGTCAAGCAACGCTGGGTCTATTGCATACTCAAAGAACTCCACTATCAATGATAAGTATATCAGACAGCGGAATATCTTATACATGGTCTGTAATTCTTTTGTTTCCTCCATGAAACCTTATTCTTGTATTATAGTGAATATTTAATGCTAATTATATAAAGTGATGATTGGACGGACTTTATGTGCTTGCGTCTTTGGAGTTTCTTGAAGTGCCCCTGAAGCTAACGAGTATAGCCAGGCTTTGGTAGTTTCCTGGTCTTTAACCTCTGTCGAAGTCCAATACCAACACTCATCCGGATTGTCTGGAATAATATCGCCTCCGCACTTGCGAATATACGTATTTACCGCACTGCGTGCTTGATACAAGAGTTTGATCTGAGCAACGGAAGGGATGTAGGCACTCTGGCCATATTGCCACATGTCAAAGACTGCAGAAGCTGCAGGTGAAGTGCCAGTGGAATACATAGCATGGGTATTGCCATTGCCATCAAATGCAGCAATATCAGCTGATGTGTTATGCTTCATTCCGAGTGAGTCAGAATAGGCAAACGGCTCTATGTCCTTTAGATAGACTGCATAGCCTGTGCCTTGGATGTCCTCGTTCTGATTCACATAGAATACCACGGCTATAGGAGTCTTGTTTTGGGACTTAACTTCCTCGAATCTTACGACTTTGCCATCTGTACAGAGGATGTCGCAGGTCTTCATTGCCGTATCAGGAAAGTCTCGATGCTCATCGCATGAGACAAATGCTACTGCCATGAGAGTAGCACAAATGATATGTAGTATCTTCATTGTTGCTGTTTCTTTAATGTGGGTATCTTGAATCCTATCACGATGCCAGTGCGAAACAAGTCTTCTCGCTTGGGAAGAGTGAGATCACATTTGGCTTGAACAAACAATTCCCACCCATGACGTAGGGCAAAATTATGCTCGTAACCGACATGCAAGCCACCGACAAACTTGTCTGTGTCACTGCCAGCACTTGCGCCAATTCGGAGGTTTCCGTAGTTGTTCCTGCCTCTTGCCACACAGGGTTTGTAGGCAGCACCAACTCCCCATGTACGGTAGTTGTTCCAAAACGACTCTGGGCAGACGTGTCCGCATGATGCACATTCATCCCATTTGATGTAGCCGTTGACAAAGTACTCCCAGGCATTGTGGTAGCGTGTTTCATGTTCCCATGAGATTGTGGCATCCAAACCTCTCTGATACAAAGCACCTACACCTATTGAAATTCGGTCACTATGGCTCTGGGCGAATGATGAGACTGAAAGGCACAGTCCCATCATCAATGACAAAATGTATTTCTTCATCGTCTTATTCCTCCATCATTAAGTATGAGTTGAATGAATCGGCATACAGAACATCTTCATAGTCTATATCCAAACTGATGGTTCTTCCACTAATCTGCTTCTCAGAAATCTCAATAGTCAGCACCTTGTCGTTAGGAAATGTCATCTTTTTCAGGACGAGAACGTTTCTATAACCATATTTGAAGGTCTTGGACTGGTCAAGCACCATAGCTGGCGTAAGTTCAATCATCTGGGCATTAGTTGCCTTGGAAACCTTCTTGTCATTCAGCTTGATACGCATCTCGTCGATGTCAAAGCGGATATTGGTGCGGTTCTCGATGCTGAAATCAATGAAGAAGTATTCTCCTACAGAGTAGATGTTGTTCAACCTCATGGTCATTCTGTGCTGCTTGGTGCTCACATTTCGTATTCTTGCCGGTGAGTTCCATATCTTTCGGGCATATCTGGTCATATCCTCAGTACTCATTGATACAGAAGGATTATGGTATGGAATCTTCTCAGAGGCAAGAATCTGTTTGTCTGTGACTGCTTCCTGCATTCTTGTAGTGTATATCAGAGCATACTGGTTCTGTACGCTCGGTAACTATCGTCACAATAGCAAGGATGTCACCATCGGCATGTACGGCTGCACCTTCCTTGGGTTTCAGACGAATGGTATTGTTGATTGGCTGGTCGCCGACCACTGCATCCGTAGAAATATCAACGAAGCGTACTGGCTCAGAGGCGGTAATGACTGTTGTGACATTCTCATTGATGGTTAGCTGCTCCATTTCCTGATACGTCTGTTGTGCCATGGATGGGAGGGAGGCTAATGCGCATACTACCAATGCGCAGAATTTCTTGATAGTCTTCATATTCGTATATGTTTATTATTTATCTTTCTGGTTTGAACGTGAATTAATGAGATACACAAAGGTTCCATATTTCAGCTTGGCTGAGTTCTTCTTGATGGCCTTGCTGATGGCGTTGCTTGTTTTCTGAACGGCATTGGTAACGGCTTGTGCTCCCCAGGATGCCAGATTGCCACCTCCAGTAGATGTACTGTTGGTAAGGGTTGAAGTGTTGCTCAAAGCACCACTACCAACATCTTTTGTGGTCTCTCTGAACTGGCTGCTTGGTACATATAATCCTTCAAGTCCGTCGGTATCATAGAGCGATAGATTCACCTTGACGATGTCATCATCTACCATGACACTCTTGACTGTACCCTTGACACGCTGTGAACCGAAGCCGCTCATGGTGGCATAGATGTAGGAGCCTTTATGAATGACGGCTTCATTGATGACAATATCATCGAGCAGACGAAGTCGTACTCTTGATCCATCCACAGCCTTGATGTTCTCGTCTATGATAGCCTTGATAAGTCCAGCTTCCTTGTCATTGTCGCACAGGGTGTTGAAGTAGTCGGAAGTCACCTTGACCTTCTTGACGACCTCATGCGGTTCTTCATCGGTCTTCTTCTTTTCCGGAATTTCAACCTTTCCTTCCTTTGCATCACCCGTTTTTGCAGTTACTTCGGCCTGCATGGATGGGGTAGAGACCTGCTGAGCCTGCATCCTTGCTTGGGCAATGGCTCGATTGAGCTCTTCCATCGCCTCCTGCTCACGCTGTTTGCCACGAGCTAAGCGATCATTTTCTGCAGAATTGTTGCCTTTGGCGATTTCCTGGCCTTTCTGTGCGCTCTCCTGTAGCTTGCCTTTGCATCTCAGAGAGTTTCTCGGCTTCCTGGGCTTCCACCTGTTTACGTTCTTCATCTGAGTACTTTGTATCATACTCTTCCTTGGTATCTTCTTCATTGCGTTCAATGTTTCCTACTGCTGAATAATCGTCTATCTTACCGTATGATTTGAGCATACTCTCATACTTGTTACCAATACCGTCTCCCTTCATTTTGGCATCAGGCAGGTCTGGATTAAGATACTCGGTCGTAGTGAGACCATCAGGAATCTCTGCCTTTTCCGTATGAAAGAGGTCAATGACGAAGTAGCCGACAAACAACAGAGGGAAGTAGATGATAAGCGGTATCATATACTTGGGCTGTTTCCAGTTAATCTTTTTCAATGCGTCCATCGTTTTCTATCTTTTCGTTATTATTCTTTTGATTATCTCTATTCATGGCAGGATGCGTGGTGTAGGCATTTTCAACAGCTTTCCAGACTTTGCTGTGTCGCAGACGCAACATCTGCTCTTGCCTTTCCGTAGCACTTTGTCTTGACTGTTGATGACTATACACCACTACCAACCTGTAGATGTTCAGACCAAAACAGAAGATTATGAAACCAAATACAAGGTAGAGGAACAACAGTTTATGTTCATTAGCAAACAGTTGTACCTTGGCTGCAAGCACATCAAGCTTCATAGTCTTGGCAAACTTGCGTCCTGCCTTCACCTCTGTCTCATATCTCTGACGATATTGAGGATCATCTTTGTCCGGCATCTTTTCACCGATAAACATTTTTTTCCATCCCATATCAATATGTCAGTTTGGTCTTTTGTTCTATATCCTTATTGAGAAGGGTTCTCCAGTTGGTGATGAGCAAACCATGTGGGTTGTTGTCAGTACGGGGAACACGCTTCAAATGACCTGCCGTCACAAGTTCTCTGGTAAGAATGCTTGTGCGTCGCTCAATACGCTGTCTGCCATAGTAGGTGAACTCCATCTTCTCCTTGTCGAACTTGATACTGTCACAGAAGATACTGAATACGGCACTCGTACCCATGATGTTTGAGTAGAAGCCTTTCTCCTTCAATGTATTGTACTGCGCAAGACCCGTTTCATCGACCAGATACATGGCTTTATCCATTGTATATTTGATGTACTTGTCATCTGGCGCAAGAGTGAAGAAGTAATGATGGAACATCTCCACATGACTCTTTGCTTCCACATCGAGCGTTTCTTCCATGGTGCTGCGCTGAACGAGAATAGGAACATTGCCATCCAACACGTATACTTTCTGATGAGCATCTGAAACCATCTGCTTGGCTGTCCAAATGCTGGAGATACAGATGATGATACAGCCCACAAGGAAGAGTGAACAGATAATCATCACCAACTTGATTTTGTTTTCGAGATTCTTTATTACCATACCTTAATTATATATGTATTATTTGCTGTTTACATCACTTTGCTAATCATGCCCTGGGTTGAAATCTTGGCTTGCTGTGCCACACCTTCACCGAAGTTTCGGGTAGAGAATGCTGTATCTCCTTCAGGAATCATCCATGCAGCAAGGTCTGGAACGAGGTTCAGACATTTCAATGCCACAATGCTTGCTGCCATCAGATAACCGGCTGAGAAGAACGAGTTCTGCAGATAGGCTGCCATCGTCTGCTCACTTTCGGTAATGGCTGTAAGGTTCTCCACCTGAATACAGAGCACTATATCAAAGAGTAAAAGGACATAAAAGCCCACGAAGTATAGCATTGCTCCATAGAAATGTACCGTGAGATAACGTATCAGCCACTTTGCCCAGGCTCCTTCCCATTTCGGCAGGAGAGAGAATGCCCATTGTATCGGACCGAATATCGTCAGCATACCCAGGAGTATCTGTTGGCAATAGATTGTTGCCCACCAACCTATGCGGAAGACAATCAATGCTATGAGCATAATCACCTTGTCTATGCCTACCACCGCACCAGCTGTGAGTGACGTGAACCAGAGCTTTGAAGCATCGGTTTCCATGTTTGTCACTTCATCCACACCTGCCTGTTCCATGGTGGACTCTATCAGGTTTGGATCCGATGTGCCAGAATGGGCTACGTCTGCCTGTGCCTGTAATGAGTTATAAAGAGTATCTCGTGTATAGATGAGTTCCTGGACTTCTTCAAACTTATCCTCAATCTGTGCGGACTCCGCTTCATACAAATCGTGGGTGTATGAACCTATGCAGTTAGGGATATAGGAGAGAAAGTCAAGTACACACCAGCTGCTGCCGTTGTTTGTAATGCCGGTATCTGCAGGTGGGTACCACCAACAGAGGATGACACTGACCACAAGAGGCTTGAACAGCTTCATGATGTCTATCGGCTCATGCTTTACCATCATCTTGTAGGTCATACTGCCAGCTACGACTATCGAGAACAGCGCAGCCAGAGCCATACACATCTGCAATATCCACCAAAATGGACCTTGGGAGCCTGTGAACGTGGCATCACAAAGGAACTCGTTGGTCTGGAATATTACATCATCAATCTCCTGTTCGAGGATCTTGATACCGAAATCGGAAAGGATGTTTGAATCTGCCATGTTTTATTGTCTTACTATGTTATTGTCATCGGAGTCATCAGTTTCTGAGCCTCCTGAGTTATTTCCTATATTCTTTTTGCCTGCTTCACGCCATCGGCTGATTGCTGATGATGCGTGGCTGGCCACATTGTTTCTTCTTGCAAGTCGGGCAGCAAGCAAGGATGATGTCTTTCGCTTGTTGCTTAGTTGGATAAGAAATGAGATAAGTGTCTCATTCTGCTTGGTAATGTCATCATAGATGGCAAGATACTGCTGTTTGCGCTGGGCATTGGCATATAGGCATCCTGCATCTCCTTGATGGCGGTCTTATACATCTTGTAGTATTCTGTCCATCGTGTCTTGTCTGAAACAGAACCACCAGCGCTTACTATTCGGTCAATATTCGCCTGAAAGTCCAAGAGCTTGGAGTTGATCTTGTTTCCTTCTGCAAGCCAGGCAATGTCAATCTGCCGGTCTGCAATGTTGAGTGCCTCTATTTCTGCTCGTTGGGTAAGAGATGCTTTGATACTGTCAGCAACATCCACCTGCTGGTATGCAGAGACTCCTGCCATGGTTCTGAAAAACTGCTTGTTCTTTTTTGCAGCAGACTTCTGATAGTTGTTGTGTAAGGCATCATAATAGAATGCAGGAGTGAGACCGCCAGAACCAATCCCCTGAACCGTAATCTGGTTCATCTTGGCTGCATCATGGTTGTAACTCACATAGCCTTGGCTGATGCGTTAAAGCATAACGTCAAGCCACATAGACAAAGTGCTGTCCGTGAAGAGATTAAATGTTTCATATTCATTGATTTTTTATTTATTATCCTAATAGCCTAAATATCCAGCGCCTCTCCATCTACCAAAGGCATCACTTATGATTTCCTCCTTGCTCTTGGCACGGTACACCTGCTTTTTCCAATAGCCTATTCTCACTTGGATATATCTCCATGTTTCAAAGTATGCCTTGTTGAGATGCTTGTTGATGTTGTCGAGCGAGTTGTTGATGTTTGTAAGAATGAGAAGCAAGTCTGACGTTGAACATGCCGCAGCTCCAGTAGCATATAGCAGCAAATCACTTACAGACCTATAGAGATTGTCGCCTTCATCTGCAATCTTAGCCAAAGCCTTGGTGTTGATGGTGATGATCAGCGTATCGGTACTCATGATGTTTCCTCTTTCCAGGCATTTCTTCCTGAAATCATTTAGCATCTTTCTATAGTCACCGACTTTGTCACTCACATTCTCATAGGTGCTGTACACATTGAGACTGGTGCGGAGTGACTGGTACAGAATGTCAATCACATCAAATGCCCTGGTGTACTTATCCAGTTCCTTGTTGATGTCTCTGAAGCCTAAGTTGGCATCGCCGCTATAGTCATGCAGCAGTTTATTGCTTGCCTCCAAGGTGGAACGCACAAGCAGCAGACTGCGCTGTTGCTTGTGATCTTTGATATAGGCCTCGATAGAAACTGCATCAAAACCCACCTGAGCCTTTGCCACCGAAGGCAAAAGGGTCAACAGACAAATGAGTATTGTCAGTATCTTGCTATTCACTGTATTCTTCTTCATCGTCATCATATTTTCCGTTATAACTATCTGAATGTCCGCTATCAGCTGCATGTCGCAACCATCGTTTCCTGCACTTTTCTATAAGCGTCAGTCTTCTGCCTTGCTCGTCATTCAGTGGGGGAGCGACACTTCTCAGAATGTCTATGATGGAATGCTTGTAATGCATCATCTTCTCCAATGACACCAGATCGGCAAATATCTTGGTGAGACGGCTGTCTATCTGACGTGCAATCTCCAGTCGGTCACTTGACCAGAGCAAATGATAAGTATCATCCGTATTGTCTGATTCCACAGGGCTACTCTTGGCATATTCAACCGTAGGGTCACAGTCTGGATAGTCACGAGCAATCTCTGCAAGTTTGGCATTCACTTCGGCTGCTTTCTCCTCATCGGTTTTAGCAGGATCGAGGTTTACTACAGCCACAACTTGCGTATCGCTATATTCCGTGGTCAGAGTCCATGAAATCTGCACGATGGCACGGTGTATCTTGAGGCCCATGAAGTACTTAGGCTTTCTTGCTATTGAAACTGTTGCCTTGAAAGTAATGACACCATTGATATTCGGCATGGAAGCAGTACGAACGAAAGTATTACCTTCCCAAGCCCCCGAACCATTCCAACTGAGATTATAGGCAGTCTTGCAATCCTGCATGATGGCAGGTATTCGGTAATAGTCATCAGTCACTGCATTTTCTCCATCAATAGCCTCTTGCTTTGCCTTTTGGTACTGGGCAAGTTCTGATTCGGCTGTACTCTTGTCAGATTTCAATGCTGTAATGCGGTCTTTGTTGGCATTGTACTGTTGACGATACCTCGCTGCATCATTCACATTTGAATTCTTGATTTTTCTCAGAAGTTCCGTATTCTCTGCCTCCAAGCTTGTAATTTCAGACTGGAGAGAAGCTATTTTCCTCTCTGTTTCAGCAATCCTGGAATCAATCTCTGAGGTGTTGACGCTTTCATGAGTGACACTCGTGGCCATGGCACACTGCTTGGTGTGACCATTCACGCTACCTCCGCAACTCGAACACTTGTATTGGGTTGATGCTTCACCAAGTTTGGTGCCACCATGACAGGTTACACTGATGGTTGCTGTTTCACATCCTGCAATCTTCTTGGCATCGGTTGTCTGATAGTATCTCTTTGCATCACTTGAAAGATAGTAGGTGTAACCTTCCTCGTTATCATTGAGCTCTTTCAGTCGTGCATTCAATCCGGCTTTGAATGTGTTCATGTCCATCGTGTAGGAATCAAAGACATCCTCATAGGCAACTTCCTTTTTGTACCAGCTCTTTGAAACATGAATCTCGTAAGCATAGGCTTTAGCATATTGACCACTTTTCTTCTTACTGAGAATATAGCCTGACATATAGTAGGTTATGCTATAATTGAAGCCGTCATTCGAGTTGTTATGTTGCTGAACATCACTTCGACTCCAACCTGCGTGGCTTTCTGAGTTTCTCAATGCAGCTTCTCTTTCTGCCGATGTTGGAGTATAGTTTTTGTCCTTTGTGCTGATACGATACCAGTGATCACCTTTGATGATGGCATCATTGTCTGTTGGTGGATAGTAGTCACACAGCTTCACATTACCAGCATCAACTCTATAGATATACCATCGCTGGGTGTAGTATTGTCCCATTCCTTCACGGGCATAGTCTGTTACCCAGGATGTCAGATTATAGTTCGATAAAGAGAAGAGATTTGCAATGCTGTCCCTTCCTCCAACGAACTGCAATATTGTGTTTCCGGCATTGGTTGACAGACTGTTGTAGAGACCATAGACATTTTCTGCAATCTCTATAACGCTGCTTGCCTTATCCATCATCGTTCCACTGAAACTGCTGTTGCCAAGGATGGAGCCTACGGCATTACCAGCTCCAGCAGAAGCAAGATTGACTCCCATGGCAATACAGGTTGTCAATGTCTTCCTTTCAGATTCTCCTTGGTGAAGTTGGAACCGAACCCGGAAAAGTTATCAAACATCGCTTCCCAATCTACGTTACCCAACTCCGAGAGTTTCAGGATGGCAGCCAATTCCTGATTAATCTCCAGGAATGCTATATCCTTGAACGAGAGGGTGCTGTTGGTGACGATAGACTCGAACTGATAGCAGAGAGTCTTGGTCTCTTCACATACCTTATATAAATAGCTTCCCCAATAGAGAGCATTCTGTGGACTTTTGAGCATCATTCCAGCTACAGTCCATATCTTCGGCATGATCTTGGCCGACACCATGTTGTAGATACGGCGGTAATAGTAGTTCTCCGTCGCACTTGTCCATAGTCCCAGATGGGTGAGGGCTTTGCGGTCAAGGAACTTAGAAGTGAAGATTCCTGCCGCTGCCACCTCTGCCGCCTGATAGTGATCACGTATCTTAGCTACCTGTTCGGCATAATACGCCTCAGTAGCTGCCTCTGTTGCAAAAGCGGCTGTCATTGCTTCTACAGTGCGCTTGTCATAGTTCACACTGTAGTACTGTGCCATCATCGGTACTACGGCACAGAGATAGAGAGTAAGTATTATCAGATAGCGTTTCATTTGCCTGAATATTATTGTTTATGACATGTTACATATACTCATCAAATTTCCTCTTGGGTTTGAGGTTCAGCACATGACCAGTCTGGTTCACCTTTTGGGCAAATGGCAAGGATTTGGTGATCCCTGACAGTTCCCAGTCTCGGCAATAGGCTTCGATGGCATGCTGATGGTCGCATTGCAACTCTTTCTTGTAGAGCTTCAAGGCTTCCTTCTCTGCTCGCTCGGTGGTATAGGTCATATAGCACTCGTGAGGTTCTTCTACACCAAACACGCCTCCGACACTTCCTCTTCGGATAAAGACTTCTCGGAAGAAGCTTCTGCCTTCCTTGTTTTCAAGGCGGTTGATGGTGAAGATCTTCTTGCAGTCCACATCTGTCAAACCCAGGATTGCCTTGATCTCGTCGAAACGTTCACGGAACTTGCTCTGGTCAAGCAGCATCACCACATCAGAGTTGTTGATGATGGCTTCCTTCACGATAGGACTTCCCACGATGTCCTGGATCTCCTGAGTAACCACACCCACAGAAGCCCAGAACTTACGGGCTGTCTTGTAGAGGTATTTGATGTACTCTGCCATCATTGGCGAAGCAATGGCTTTCCATGCCTCTTCAATGACAAGCACCTTGCGGTTCTTCTTGATACGCATCTTCTGGATGAAAACGTCCATGATGATAAGTGTAACAAGAGGGAATAGGAGAGGGTCATCCTTGATGGAGTCTATCTCGAAAACGATGAAGGTCTCATCAAACAGCTTTGTGTCGAGGTTCTCATTGAGGGTGAGCTCATGGCTACCGCCCTTGTAGAAGTCCTTCAGCAGATAGTTGTAGGATGCCAGGTCGATTCCTGCCAGGTTGTTCTCCTTTATAATCTGAGGAATACGGACTTTACTGTACTCGTAGAATGTGTTGAACGACAGGTTCTCTATTTGTTTCTTCATGAAGTATTCATCGAAGTATTCCGTGATAACCTGCTCTATGAGACGGTCTTCCGTCTTGGTGACTTCACCTTGGGTTCCTTTCCAGATGAGCATGACCAGATTTTTCAGGAAGCCTATCTTCTCGATGTTCAACTCCTCACGCTTGATGGCAAAAGGATTCATCGTGATAGGATGCTCGTCTGTGTAGCTGATATATTTGCCACCGACATATTCGCAGAGTCCTTCGTATGAATTACCGGTATCAACCATCACAACGTCGGTGTTCTGTTCCCACATCTGACGGACTACACTATTCATGTGGAAGGACTTGCCGCTTCCAGACGGACCGAGGCAGAAGAAATTGGAGTTATCCGTTATCTTGTTCTTTCCTTCCTTACCACTGATGTCGATGGCAACAGGCACACCTTGGCGGTCTGTATAGTAAATCTTCAACGGGGTTTCCTCACTATGCTGAATGCGCTCTTTGTACATGAGACAGGCGGCTGCATCACTGAGAGTCAGGAAGCGGTCATACTCTGGGTTGGTGGAGTAGCAATTACCAGGGAATGAGTTGACAAACAGCTCCAGCTGGTTGTAGGCTCTTTTGCTGATATGAATGCCCAATCGCCCGAAGGAGTTCTCCAGATGGTTGGTACTTTTCTGAATATCAGCATCTATAGGTACTCCAACGACAAGGTTGAAGTGAGCATATACCAACTGTTTGTTTTCTCTTGCTATCACATCCTGCACCTTCTTGATGTCCTCCACGGCTATCTGGTTGCTTGGATTAGGCATACTGGCATGACGGTTTTTCTTCTTGTCGAGTAGGGAGAGCTCTCTTTTCTGGTTAGGAATGAAGAACATCTGGTTATACACAACTACATCGGCAGAGGGGATGCTGTCAACCAATGATACCATATCCACTGGCATTGAAACATTGTTTACCTCAATGTTTGTGAAAGGACGGACTATAGATGGTGTGCTGACACAGTCAACATCAACAAGACTATAGACCTTGCATCGTTTGTTGCCCATACAGATAGACTCTTCATCGACTTTGAAGTTGGTCATTGATACAGTCTTGTCGTTAAAGTTCATCGAGAAATAGCGGTCCACATATTCGCGAGCTGTATTTCCGTCCAGATAGGAGGCTTCCACGCCTGAGTCCTTCAACTGGTCTTTGACCTTGCGAATTTTCACCATAAAGTCACGCCATTTCTTGCTATCAAAAGAGAAGATACGGCTTTTCTTATTCTCCTGGGTGATAATCAGATAAGTCTGGCTGTCGGTATAGGAACGTCCATTGAAATACTTGAAGTAAGACTCTGACAAGAACTCACGGTTGTCGTTACTCTCATCCTGGAACTGCTTACGCACGAAGACATCCTGCTTATGAATGGCATAGCCTTCACCGAGGGTCTGGCAAGTGCGGTGACAAGATGATTGAACTCATAATAGCTGTCTATGTTTGCAGAATACTTCTGCACCGGGTTCTCCATCTTCAAGATGGCAGAATATTCGCCAGTCTTGGTATAGAGCACGCCAATGCCATCCACATCTTCAACAGAGAAGTAGATGTCTTGAAAGATCTTCTTGCGTTTGCCTCCGGTTCCAAAGGCAGAGACTGAGATAGCCATGCCTATGAGTATAGCTACAAATGCTATGATTACATATATGATCATTGTTATTTGCTCTTTTATCAAATGAAGATAGGCTCATCCTTGCGAGAGGGTGAGCCTACCGATTTACACTATTCAGATTTCAACACACTTGCTCATTTGTTTACGTTTGAATTTTGTTTGATTACATTCTATGCGAACAGGCATAGATGAACACACCATGCTCTTCCTTCTTGGTATGCAACCCTTTCTTCTGTTTGAAGAAGATGAGGGCGGCTCCCGAACAGAGGGAAACAGCAAGAACCACAAGACCAACCACAAAGCCGAGAATGCAATATGCTATGATAAAGCCGAGGATGGCTCCACCAACGGCACAGGCTGCCCAGGTGATGTAGCGTCCCTGGAATCCCATAAATTCAAGGGGCTTTTGGAGACCCTTGAACATGGGATAGCTTACGTACTGATTTTCGTTTACTTCTCCTGACATGATGTATTCTTTAATGCTTGAACGAAAGATTAGAGACCGAAGAACAAAGGCAGAGCCTGGGCTGCAGCAACGAGGAAGATACATGCGCCAACAACCATCATGATCTTCTTCTTGAGAATCTGCTTCCGAATTGTAAAGTGCTGAATATCAACACTCCCAAAAAGCAAAAAGTACCAAAAGAAACAAACTGGAAACAAAAATTTCAAAAACCCCAAAATGAAAACATCTGCTTAACATATCTTAACACGGAAATGAACGGAAATTTTCATTTTCTATCATTTTGTGCTGCGTTCCTGAAGGTGCAAAATCAGGTATTGTGAACCTTATTGTCGTTTCAGCAATCAGGTTGAAAAAATGGCTTTAGTTTGGAAAAATGTGCACGAAAAGTGGGCTTTTCAGGTGGCATTTTATAGTATTTTCTGCGAAAATACAGTTGTATGTTAACTTTCTACG
>ENA-OQHU01000036-OQHU01000036.1-human-gut-metagenome-genome-assembly--contig:-NODE-36-length-23850-cov-1.867639_pt1 | contig 23850 bp, 17 predicted proteins | sample MGYA00242568_ERZ504729 | MGnify/ENA primary metagenome ERZ504729 (study PRJEB26092, sample SAMD00036223) | human gut metagenome | host: Homo sapiens | study: EMG produced TPA metagenomics assembly of... | reverse complement strand
CTACTCGTACGACATCAAAAGTAGGTATGATGAGCAGACTGTATGCTATCAGTACGCGTTTGGGAGACATTGGCATAATATTGGGATTTACGGCAATTGCTTTGACAAATAGGAATGCCAAGAAGAATCCCAACGTTAAGCTGCCCGAATCACCCATGAATATCTTGGTTCCTTTTTCTACTTTCCCCCACATATTATAATATAGGTATACTGTCAGTACGCCAACCAAACCTGCAATCATCACTTCATAAGCAATCAGGTTGTATGGTATGAAACAATAGAAGAAACCAAGCAGAGCAATGATGGAGAGACTTGTTGCCAAACCATCAATGCCGTCTATCAGATTGAGTGCATTGTCAATGAACACAAATACAAGGATGGTTAGAGGAATACCAACAACCGAAGGTATTTCGTAAATTCCAAACAGTCCGTAAAGGTCATTAATCTGGAGTCCACATATAGGCATGATGCTGGCAGCGAGAATTTGAGCGACAAATTTCACTTTAGCATTAAGACCGATTAAATCGTCTATGATTCCTACAGAGTAGATAATCGACAGACTCAAGATAAAACCTACGCTCCACATACTGAGAGAGATTTTGTCTTGAATATTATTTGTAGCTATGATAAGCAATACTGCCACAGCTGAAATCATCATGCTTGGTATGAATGCAATGCCACCCAATCGTGGTATAGGTGCGCTATGCACTTTTCTTAGGGTTGGAATATCATACAACTTTTTTTCTTGCAGATTTTCAGCACTGATGGAATGAAAAATGCACCACATGTCATGCTCAGTATGAATGCTCCTATGATTGGTAATATTTCAGTTAACATATTTATATCTTCATTTTATTATATAAACTGAAAGGTACGTGAATATTGTATAAAACATAAAAATTGTTTGGTTGTTTCATATAAAAGGAGTATATTTGCAGAAAAATGAGACAATATGACGCAACTGAATAGAAAATTGCCTTTAGGCATACAGGATTTTGAAGAGATGCGTAGAGATCATTATATCTATGCTGATAAGACTGATATGGTTTGGAAACTGGCTAATGGTACTAAATACAATTACCTGAGCCGTCCACGCCGTTTCGGTAAGTCTCTTTTGTGCTCTACCCTTAAGTGTTATTTTGAGGGTAGAAAGGAACTCTTTGAAGGTCTCAAAATGATGGAACTTGAATCGGAGTGGGTAAAACGTCCTGTAATCTATTTCAGTATGAGTTTGGGTGGTTCTTCTGCACAGACGCTTACAGAATATTTTAACAATGTATTGTCTTCATACGAGAAGATATATGGCAGAAATCCGGATGAGCAGTCTTTAGGTAATCGTTTAAATGGTATTATCCAAAGAGCATACGAACAGGCGGGAGTACAGATAGCCATTATCGTTGATGAGTATGATGTTCCTTTGCAGCATACTTATGAGACCAATCATCATGATGCATGCCGTGAGATATACCGTAACTTCTTTACAGGGTTAAAAGACTATGGTTACTGCATCAAGTGCGTCTTTATTACTGGCATTACTAAGTTTACTCAGATAAGTTTGTTTAGTATGCTTAATACATTAACTAATGTCAGTTTTAGGAATGAGTATGCAACAATATGTGGTTTGACTAAAGATGAAATTCCAGTTCTAATTTTTCAGAACAGCTATCTGAATTGGCAGATAACTATGCTATCACGAAGAGTGCCCTTATGGATACAATGAGTTCTATCTATGATGGCTATCATTTCTCTCGTAGTCTCGTCGGTGTTTACAATCCTTTTAGTGTCTGTAATGCCTTGGCTAATCTACGTCTAAATTCTTATTGGATAGCTTCTGGTTCCAACGAAATGTTGCTCAAGGTCTTGCGTAAATTCATCAACGAGATTCCTGAGCTGGACAATTGTTTGATTGATTCTGACTATTTGGAAATGAGTGATGTCAATATGAATGATCCAAAACTCTTCCTTTATCAGTCCGGTTATCTTACAATCAAAAAGGTAGTAGGTAGCAGTTATATGTTAGGTTATCCTAACCGAGAAGTACGAAATGCGATGTTTGGTATGATTCTTCCGATAATGTTGCATAAGGAGTCTTCGCACGTAAGCAATGCTATTCAAGAATTAAAGATATCGATGCTAGCTGCTAATATTGATAGGAGTATGCTTTGTCTTAAGCAGTTGGTTGCTGGCACTCCTTATAGTACCCAAAAGAAGGAAACTTTGTTTTTGAGGAGCATTTCCGTTTTATTCTGAAAAATATTTTCTATCTCTGTGGCTTTAAGGTTTCAGAGGAACAGCAGATGTCTGCAGGTAGAATAGATTTGGTGGTTGAAACTTCAGAAAATATCTACATTTTAGAACTTAAGATGTCTGATAATGGTGGTGTAGTTTCTGCCTCATATCAAATCTCTTCTCGTCATTATGCTGATGCCTATGCTGCATCTTCTAAGCCTGTTATCTCTTTAGCCCTCGAGTTTGACAGGCAAAGTAGAGGGCTGATAGATTGGAAGAAACTGTGAAGAATATAGTGAAGCAAGCATGTTCTTTTCTATAAACCTTTTGGGAGATTGTCTTGAGATATGTAGTTAAAAAAATAATTTTAAAGCAATAATATGTTGAAAAGTTAGTTATATATAATATAAATAAATGAAATTTTAATTAATGCATGAAATAATGATTTCAATAATAACTGCAACATATAATAGCGCTGAAACAATAAATGATACGATAAAATCTGTATTGTGTCAAACAAATAAAAGATTTTGAATATATCATTGTTGATGGTGGGTCAACAGATGAAACTATTGATATTGTGAAAACTTATGAATCAGAATTCTCTGGTAGACTGAAATGGGTATCTGAAAAAGATAAAGGTATTTATGATGCCATGAATAAAGGCATAAAAATGGCTTCTGGAGATATAATTGGTATTTTAAATTCAGACGATTATTATACAAGTGATGATATACTTCAGACCATTGCAGATGCTTTTAAATGTCAGGATGTGGATGCTATATATGGAGATATACATTTCATCAAGGATGGTGGACCAGATAAGTGTGTGAGATATTACTCATCTAGAATGTTCTCTCCTTTTTGGCTTCGTTTTGGTTTCATGCCAGCTCATCCATCGTTCTATTGTAAACGAGAGGTCTTTGAAAAGTCGGGCTTGTATCGTCTCGATTACAAGATTGGTTCTGACTACGAGATGATGGTTCGCTTGTTCAGGAAGCACAAGATTTCGAGCCGATATGTCCCTAAGGATTTCGTTACGATGCGGACAGGTGGAGCCAGCAACAGCAATCTCCAAAGCCGTCTTACTCTCATAAAGGAGGATGTAAAAGCTTGTAGAGACAATGGCATTTATACCAATGAATTGTTTATCTGTTTGAAGTTTCTGTATAAAATTTTCGAGTTTAGGGTGTTCTGTTGATTGCCCTAAACTCGATTTCTTTTTAGGATACTTTGTTGTTTTCTAATTCTTTCAAAGCCTCAATCAAAAGGTCGTTATCGTGTTTACTTCTAACGGCGATTCTTACGTAGTTTTTGTTTTCTAATCCTTTTTTCGTATTGCAGCTCTTGATGAGTATATTATATTTCTTTAGCAAAGTTTCAGACAAAGTCTCCGATGTGAATCTGTCAGATATCTCTATCATAAAGAAGTTGGCTTGCGAAGGTACAACGCGGATAAATGAAATCTTTGACATTTCTATTTGGAAGCGTTTGCGCTCTTGAATAAATTCATGGCATGCGGATACATAGTCCTTGCTGTATTTGCCAAAGATTTGCATGTAGTATTCGCCAAAGGAATTTATATTCCAGATGGACACATCTTTCTTGATATGGCTGATAAGTTCTGTGTCGCAAGAAGCTAATATGCCAAGGCGCAGTCCAGGTACTCCGTACGATTTCGATATGCTCTTGATGACCTTAAGGTTGGGATATGCTTCGAGAATCTCGTTGTGCAATAGGCTGTTATTTTCGAAATCTTCACTGAAATCGACGAACGATTCGTCAATGATAATATGTATGTCTTTGTCCTTGCACCATTGTACCAATTTGATAATCTCTTTGGTCGTAATGAAATTGCCTGAAGGGTTGTCTGGGTTGATAACCAGTAGGTACTCGATTTTCTTGTCTCCGAAGTAGGTTTTTAAATCCTCGGCAGTATAGTTGTAGTCTTTTCTGGTTGCATTGAATGGTACGATTGCGTCTTTGTTAAGTCTGTTTGGATATTCCTCGAATGTTGGATAGACGATTCCAATCTTGCCTTTCATTTCTTTCATTATGCTTTTGATGAGTTCTGCCGCTCCATTTCCTACCACGACATAATCTTGTTTAATGTTGAAATATTTTCCTGCCAATAGTGAGTTGACGAACATGCCTGAAGGGTATTCTGTTAGTAGTGTATCGAAGCATGCTTTCATCTCTTCTTTCATGTGCTGGGTTGGGAAGTATGGATTGACGAGATAGCAGAAATCCAACATCTTTGGAAAACGCCAGAATCCGCCATAGCGTTTATGGTATTTCTTCAGAATGTCTCTTTCGTTTGCAAAAAGCGTTTCGGCAATGTCGAGGTCTTGTACATCGTCAATTTCATACCATTTCTCATTTCCGATAGGCAGAGCCTTCAAATCGGTTCTGTTGAGAAATGTTAGCACCTTGAGTACTTCTTCGTAATATTCATTATTGCCCCATGCCTTGCAATATGCTTGTAGGAAAGGAATGTACTTGTTTTTGGCAAATTCCTTGCTGAATTTGTAGATGTTGATAGTCTTATAATACTCGTTCGTATTATGAAAATCAAAAAGTTCTTTTGAAACGAAACTGAGTATATTTTTGTCTTTGTCTATCTTTACGACAGTTCCATCCATCCAATACTCCCATTTTGCTACAAGTGCTAGATTGGGCCATGGATTATCCAATAAATTCTTTACGATTCCTTCTTCGTAAATAAGATCAGATTCGAAGAGCAACGTATCGTCTTTCATCATCTTGTCTTGTGCAAGTGACAGAGAGTAGATGTTGTTCGTCTTGTCGTAAATTGGATTTTCGATGTATTCTATGTTCAATGTCTTTTTATATCTAGAGCCTATGTGTTTTTTAAGTTTTTCTCCCTTGTAGCCAATTACAATGGTTACATTTTTGATTTGGAGATTGGATAATATGCTCAAAGTTCTGTCAATGAGTCTTTCTCCATTTATAGGCAACATACATTTTGTGTTGTCTTTTGTGTATTCGCCGAGTCGTTTGCCCATCCCGGCAGCCAAAATGATTGCTTGCATATTCTTATAATTTTTATATTGTTTTTAAAAGCAAAGTCATAGTTGCCTTCGCCTTAGAATTTGAATTCTTTTGCTTTCTTTACCCATTTGTCTATGTAAGGTTTGTCTGCTTTTTTTTGCAACTTTTCTGTTATAGCCTCAGGCAGCAGCATTTTGGCATATTGCAAACATAGAACCTTTGCTTTTTGAATCTTTGACATCTTAAAACTGACGTATGGGATAGGCGTCTTCCAATTGCTTCCATAGTTGAACTCCAAGTACTGTTCGTAGTCTCTTGGTGCTTGGAACATGGCTCCTTGAAATTCTATTTCTGCTGTATCTTCGAGCAACTTTTTAGAATACATGTCTCTGCAGCAATAGGAGAGAGAACAATCTTCTGGGTAATCATCAAAGAAATAGATATCAATATATTCTCCTTTTCTCATGATGGATAGAAAGCCTCTTTGACTCATATCTTACGATTTCAAACCCGTTTTCTCTGAGCACAAAGAGAAGAGAAAGAAATTTTGGCAAATCTTTCTTAAACAAAATAAGATCAATATCTTCATCGTGGCTAATGAAGTCATGCTCTCTAACAGCTCCTAAAAGGGTGCCAAAAGAGAGTAGAAATAATACATTATTATTGTCTAAAATGCTTTTGAGAAGTAGTAAGTTCTCTTTTGCAATAACCTTGTTTATTGGTTTGATTCCCAGATAAATGGGAATGTATTTGTAATAATAATTCCCTATAGGAGTTTTTATTTTCAGTTTCATTTTTTGGATGTTTTATTTTAACTGTAATTTTACATTTGTAGTTATTTTTTTAGCAACTTCTTGATTTTTCTTTTAAGCGAGAATGGTATGAGACGTTTGATTTTCTCATAGTTAGTATCATTTAATTTCTCATAGAATTCCTTTTCAAACGGCAAATATGGTACCATATATTTCGGATGTTGAAGAGGAAAATCCAAATCTTTATCTGATATATAGTATGAAGGCATCTCACCATTGCTGGTATGTGTTGCATCTTCGCCAAAACCAATATTGGTGGTAAGGCTATATTTCGGATATATACCTAACATGTTATGTGCTGCTAATGTGAAATACCACTGCCAATCCCATGCGCTGACATCATTTTCATCAATAGCTTTCAGCCTATATTTCCAATAATTATGTTCTTTTGACTTGTATGACATATTTGCAATAATAGAGTCCTCATAAACTCCATCTCTCCATTTCATGTCAAGATCCATGAGTTTCCATACTCTGCGCCAAGTTGCCCATCCGTTTGTCGATTTGTATCTACTGAATCCGTAAGAGTCTGGTATCTCTATCTCAGGAAGATAGTTGGCTGCATCAATCATTCCTATTCGTAAATCATCTTTGTATCTTTGTAGCATTTCTTCTGCAAAAGGGAAGAATGAGGATCTCAGCATGCAGTCGTCTTCTATGATGATGCCCCATTCTTCATTCTCAAATAGCCAATTGATAGCGTTATAGACGCCTTTGCTGCATCCTTGATTTTCTTGTAGAAAGCGAGTCTTTACCTTACAGTCCCAGTCGATAGCATCCAATACCGCTTTTCTAGTTGTGTCAACCTTTTCTTTTTCGCCAGAAATATACTCTCTGGCTCCATCACCTGCGATGTAGAGTATTGTTGGCTTAATAGCTTTTATTGACTCTAAAGTCCTTAACGTAACGTCTTTGCGCTTAAATATTATAAGCAGAATTGGTATATTATACATTATTTCTTAGTTTTGTTTATAATCTTCATTATTAAAACGATTGGAGAGCAAATATATTGTATAGAATAACTTTTGTTCTAATCATTTTAATATAGCTTTGTAGTTTGGGGTCACTTCTTGGGGAGTAATTACTAACCCTGAGTTCTTTGTTTTGTTTAAATATATAATCTTATTAATAAAATTATCAGCATTATTGAAGAAAGGATCATAGTTATAAAAATCCCCACAATAAATAAGAGATTCATTCCTTAGTGCTAGTAATTTTTTGTTATTGGAAATGCATTCAAAACTAACGCCACTTACTTGATAATGAAATGACGACGGATAAGCTAATAAGATTATTTCTGAGAGTGAAAATAAATATTGATATTCCATATTGTTTAAGTATTTGTTTATGAATATGATATTACTCATTTTTTTATCTTTTAAAGGATTATTCCTAAGAACTAGTAATGTTTCATTTTCGTTAAGAGATTTGTTGACATTTTCATTATATATCATATTGACAAAGTTTACATCTGTTTTTGATGATGGATGAAATATAATATGCTTATATTTTTTCATAAAAGCATATTCAGAATGAACTTTAATATTTACAAATGGAGCTACGCAACCATGTGAGATAATTCTAATGCAAGTTATACCATTTTTTAAAAAAGGTTTTGCCATTTGATTGTTAAAAACGATGAAGGTGCAAGATAAAGCTAACTTGTGCAAAAATATCTTTTTTATTGCATTAGTGAAATTCTTGCTGTTGCCATGACATATAAGGAACATATCCTTTGTTAAAGGACATAATGCCATTGATATTTCATCAAGATTTGAGATAATGCAATAATTGTAACTCTTAAAAGATATTTTAAATTTTATGAAAAGGAGTGTGGCTATGTATACCAATCTGTTAATGATCCCATTTTTAGAAGAATAGCCCATCCATGTCGGTAAAACTAATGCGTATATTTCTTTTGAATAGGGAAGTTTGTTTGCAATATCTTTATGCATAATTATTTTTACATCGTATCCTTGCGAGACTAACGCATTGATATGGATCTTATCGAAATTGATATGTCCATATTGCTTTATGTAATTTATATATATTACTTTTTTCATATTACTTTTTGTCATTTTGATGTTGTCTGAAATAAATAAATCTTTCATTATGTGATTGTTCTTCCAAGAGAACGTTATAATATTGCGACATGGACCCAGAACATCCACTGTAGATTTTCAATATGCAATATATGCAGAGAATTATGAAATAAATGACTTTGTTACTCTTATAGTAAAAACATTTGAGTAAATCTAACCAAACAATCCAATATGCGAACGCAAACAAGTTTGAACAACGGATACTAATTGTTCGGAATTCTCCAAGAAAAAGGTTTAAAATTATATATAGAAACATACTATTTATCAATATATAGTTTTTCTTAGAGCTTTTAATTTATCCATATAGCAATATAGCATTATTCCTGTAAACAGTTTTTCTAAATATCCAATCCCTAATGGTGAACCTTCACTTTCAAAACTCATATATGCATTAATGTATTGAGCTGTTGTTGGTGATATTAAATTTGTACTAAATATAGTTATTGTTTTGATAATAGGTATACGAAAAACACGTATGATATTGGCTATAATAAATACTATAAGAAAGAACCTTTTGTTTAGCTTCTTATTTAATATGAAATATGCAGGTATGTATATAAGTGCAGATGTGTGAAAACTGGCAGCTAATGCACATATTATGAAATAGCGGACAGGTTGTTTTTTCTCAATAAATGGAATTGCATTAAGGAATATGAAAATAGAAAGAGAATTTCTCATCAAATCAATGCTTAATTCCAAACCTGCCATACAAATAAATATCACCAATACGGCTGGTATGTTGTTTGTATATCTTTTGATGAATCTTGTTAGTAATGTTGTATTTATAATAGTGCATGTTAATTGAAAGAACAAATATGATGGCATAATTGTTTTACATGTAGCAACAAGTAGCAAGAATCCAGGTTCTATTTTAAAGCGAGAAGTATTTTCTTTAAAGAAAGAATGAAGATCCGGTATGTTTGAGAATACATTAAAATATGCAGTCCAGTCATAAGCCACAAATCCTCTAAAACCAAAGAAAAAAACATAAATCAACAATGCTATAATGTTAATTGCTATTTGTTTTTCCTTTGCGTATTCATAATACTTGTTTACTATAGCGAGTATGGCAAAAGTAAGCAATAAAAGAATATATGGATAAGCGTATGCCATTTTCTATAATTTGATTTTCTTTATGTTATCTTTCATTCCTAACACCCATATTATATCTATCATAACACCAATAATAATTGATATTAGAACAATAATAGTTCTTGGAACGTTTGAAGCTTTCAATGGTACAGATGCACCTTGTATAATTGTAAATGCAGGAGTCTTTTCTTGTATTTTATCTAGTGCTTTTTGTACTTGTTGTTGAGTTGATGCATAGTTGTTGTATTTTAATTGCATATCGTTTTCCATATCTTCCAATGTTGCTTGGTATGATTTTAGCAAAACATCGGTATTTGCATCTGCAAAAGAAGTATATTTTTTGCGTAGCTTTTCGTATTTTGCTTGTGCATCTTTATTTAATTTAACAGCATTTGTATAGTCTAGTCTTGCTTTTTGTGTTCTGTATTGTGTTATATAATCTTGTAGACGGTGTTGTAATGTATCAGCAATGCATGCTGCAATGTATGGATCAACATCTTCTGCAGAAATGTTGATAATACTTGAGCCTTTATCCATTTGACAATCTATTTTACTTATAATAGAGTTGCATACGGCATCTTGTTCCTTTGTAAGTTGAAAGGAATTCAATTTAAGGTAATTTTTATGTTCGTCATCTTTATTTTTAAATAATGATATAAGATACTTGTATGGAATCTTATAATATGGAGTTTTTTCATCCTTCAAGATATGATTATAGTATGTTTTTTTTTTCTCCCTTATAAACAACAGGTATGTTGAATAACTTAATTACAAAATCTTTAGATGCAAAGATATTTGGATATATTTCCGGATAAATAGCATCAATCCCAGTATTGCTACTACCAAGATCTACACCTATTACACCGGCAATGTCACTTAAACTTTGAGACATACCCATGCTATTAGCTTCTGGAGCTATTGTAACAAAAGCTGTATATCTCTTTTGTTGGCCAATTGCATAGCCGATTCCAAGCACAAGTGAAAATGTCATAAATACTAACATTGTCTTTTTTTCTTTTAGAACTTTGTTTATAAGCTCTATAATGTTTATTTCGTTCGTTTTTATATTATTCATTGTTTCTTTTATATTAAATTATGTAAATGGTTCATTCCAAATACATTTGTATTCTAAATTCTTTGTACGTTTGCCAATCGGTTTCGCTGGGATTCCTCCAACTATAGTATATTCAGGTACATCTTTTGTTACAACAGCTCCAGCTGCAACAACAGCTCCTTTTCCTATCGTTATTCCTTTTAGAATAACACAATTGACACCAAGCCACGCATAATCTTCAATTTTTATCTTTTCATATATTCCAGGGAAGTTCCGATGTCTTATGTTGTGCCCTCCTGTTATTAATTTTGCACCATGAGATATTGAAACATTATTGCCTATTTCAATGATACCTCTACCATCAAGTGTACCCCCTCTGTTTATATGTGATCCATTACCGATAGTTATTAACCAAGGACTCAGGAAATAGTTTGATTTCATAATAAAACTATTCTTACCTATCTTCATGCCAATACCTTTTAGGTATAGTTTTCTTATTCTCCAAATTGGTATATGAGGCAATATATCATTTATCATATATTCTATAAAGAAACCTTTCAAATATCGGTAGAATGGTGAGATGGATAATAATCTAAATCCCATTTTTTTTATTAAATAAGGAAGGGTGGTGATTTTAAACCTTTTCCCTGAAATAATGAGATAATTATACCAGATACTTTTAAGAGAATGTGCTGATGTTCCATCTGCCTCATATTTTTCGATATTCAAATTAACCTTTTTGAATTTATAGCCATTTTTATATAAGCGATGTATCATCTCAAAATCAAGAGCATAACCAAGTTTTTCCTTGAGGGTTAAGTCAAAAAGATTTGCTTTTTGAACATCCGTTTTGATTAAGCATGATCCATGTCGAAATGCAACCTTTTGAGAAAGCACGTGATAATCTTCGTTTGCAGGAGTAAACATCTCAACACCATTATTGATTTCTATACTATTCCCATATATTACCGAAATATTGTTGTAGTTCTTTCCTAAAAAGATTTTATCGAAGACATCATTACTGGCATAAAAATCTCCACTATTGAGTATATTTATCCAGTCGCCTGTTGCGTGCATTATACCTTTATTCATTGCATCATAGATGCCCTTATCTTTTTCTGAACACCAAAAGGCAAGGCGAGAGGCATATTCTTTGATAATTGCTGCAGTTCCGTCAGTACTGCCTCCATCAATAACAATATACTCTTTGTCTTCCCATGTTTGTGAGAAGAAACTTTCCATGGTGTCGCGTATATGTGCTACATCATTGTATACTACTGTTATTACACTTATTTTATTACTCATAAATAGACTTCCTTTTTTGAACGATTATATTCTTTCATCGTATGCAAAAGTAATATATTCTTTTGATATATGCAAATAATCTTGCATGTTTTTGAATTATTATCTTTGGAATAGTAATATTACTTATTCCATATTCCCGTTGCTTTTCCTTTTATTAGAAGTTTGCATTGATATAAATGAATGAAACTCATAATTGCATAACAGACAGCCATACAGAGGACTATGCTTTCAATATTTAGCTGTTTGCCTAGCGATATAACTGTTGTTACGTATATAGTTGTCATAACTAAGGATGTTATAATTTGGATACGAATTTTGTTCAACCCATTTATAAGATATGTAACGCAGTTATTCAAATTAAAAAAACTAACGTAAATCAAGGTGCATAGCGAAACCGTAAATGGTACTATAACCTTATTGCCTATCCAAAGATGATAGAAAAACTGACAACTAATTAGCATAACTATTCCTCCACATACAGATACCCCCCATAGTTTTAGAGCTCTATTAAATTGTTTTATTAATCCATTTGGTGTCTCCTTTTACATATGCATCGGTATATGCATTCCACATTGGTGAGAGTATAATGGTGTAAGCGATTATTATTAAGTTGAAGAACTTATAAGCTATATTGTACGTTGTTACAGCAGTTGGTCCGCAACTCTGTGTTATGAATACATTTGCAGCACCAAATATGATTAAACAGCTACTTATCTGTATACTAAAGAATCCTAATCCTTTTCCGACGATTTGTTTGCTTAAGCTCCAGTCAAAGCAGTGAAGATTTGGTCGTAATTGTTTATGCTTTGTAAACAAAGGAATTGCTGCAAATATATATACTATACATTGTGTTACTGTATATGCTAATATTACATACAATAGATTTGATGAAGTTGTTTTTGTAAGAATATAGATAATTGTTAAAGATGTAATATTCCCCAAAACTGCTAATAAATCATTTATTGCATATTTTTGCATTGCGACATAAATGAGTCCAATATTCTTTGTTACAAAATTTAGCAACGTGAATGCCAAAGCAACAAATAGGGCATTTCTCAAGTCTACATTGTTTATTGCATATGTATTGAAAAATACATTGAAGTTTATTGTGAACAAAGGAATTAAAAGTAATAAACCTAATGCAATTGCTATCAAACTTAGTAGAGTTAGAGTTGTACTAATATATTTTTGTCCTAAAGGTAAGTTATTCTCCGATATGGATTTTGTTAAATAATTGCGCATGCCATTTCCTAATCCGATATCAAAAGTGCTTATCCAAAAAAGCATAGATGATATGGTCATCCATATTCCATAAACTTCATTGTTAGATAATTTATAGTAATAGGAACGATAAGTAGTGAAGTTGAGAGGCTGATAATCTTTAGAATGCCTGAAAACAGGATGTTAGTTGTTAACATCCTGTTTCTTTTGTTTTTAATGTGTTTTGAGAATATGTTCATTTTTTTATTACTTACTCATATTAGCAATCGTAGCAATCATGGCGGCGATGCTGCTCATGCTGCTTCCCATACTCATCATTTCGGCGGTACTCATCTTGCGCTTCAGCTTAGCTGGGACGACAATCTCGCTGCCTGGCTGCACTTTGGCACCATGAGAGAGCTTGGCTACCTTGCCATTCATATAGATGATGTATGCCTTGCTCTTTAATGCATCTGAGGCAAAACCACCTGCCTGATCGATATAGTAGCTTGCCTTCTTGCCCTTTTCGTAGGCTACCGTGTTAGCAAACATTACGGCACCATTGATCTTTACCGTACCATTGTACTGAGGAATGACCAGACGGTCTCCCTCGCGCAAGATGATGTCGGCATCGCTGCCTGGATTCGCCAGTGCTTCTGGAAGGTCGATACCTACAGGGTATTCGCTAGGTACATTGAACTTCTCTATATTGGTGCGCTCTACATCCTTAGAGGTCTGCGAGATGGCACTGGCATTGTTGCTGCTAGAGGCTAGCTGCAGAAGATTTTTCTGTATCTCTTCGCGCTGCATCTTCAATACTGCCTCCATGCGCTGCTTCTCTTGCTCGTTGGCTTTGCGGATGATGCGGGCTCCCTTGAGATATGCCTGGTCGGTAGCTCCACCTGCCTTCTTGAAGAGTTCACTCAGGCGGGCGTTGCGACGGTCTAATGTATAGAGACCGGCAAACATCACTTCACCGGTAATTGATACATTCTGCTGCTCTACATACGCCGGACTCTGACGAATCATTACTTCATCAAATGGCATCAGCTTGAAGCCTGGAGTGCCGTCGATAACGAAGCCGTCTTTAAGAGATAAAGTGTAGGTCTTGGCGATAACGCTATCTGGACGTAAAGCCTTGGCATCCATCACTCTACGGCTTACCATTACATTAACGGTTGAAGCTTTGTCGGTCAAGCCGCCTGCCTGAAGAACGAAGTCTTCGAGGGTCTCATTGTCGGCATATTGATAGACGCCTGGATACTGCACTTCGCCACGGATGGTGAGGGTGCGCTCTACAATCTTTTCCTGTCGGGTAGGGATGAAGAGAACATCGTTTTCCTTCAATGGGATATCTGGAGTCTTGCCGTTCATGATGCCGGCAATGTCTACACTTACTACTTCGAGTGAGCGGTCTGACTTCATGCGGTGCATTACGGCACGGTTAGTGAATGCCTCCTCAGTCAATCCTTCGGCATGCTCTACAAGGGTTCGTACGCTGTTGATCTGCTCGCCCAGGTTGTACATGCCCGGACGGAATACGGCTCCTTTCACCTCTACGGTGTTGGCGTAGCGTGGCAGGATGCTGTCTACGCTGATTGAGTCGCCGTCATCGATACGGAAACTGGAGAAGTCAAACTCTTCTATATTATATACGGCACGTTCTCTGCCGGTCTTGCGGTTCAGTCTTACAGATTTCTTGTAGGCATCGCCTGTAAAACCACCGGAATACTTCAGAAGGGAATTGACACTCTCGTTCTTCTTCATTTCGTAAATCATCGGGCGCTTTACCTTTCCGGCGATGGTTACGAGACAATCGTATGGACCTACTACGATGACATCGTTGTCGGCAAGACGGACATTACCCGTCAGTTTGCCGTTCAGAATATAGTCGTAGATATCAACAACCGTTACCAGTTTGTTGTGTCTGTATACCTTGATGTTTCTCAATGTACCCAGATCGTTGGTTCCGCCAGCCATGTAGAGTGCATGGAATACGGTAGCGAAGGCTGAGAGGGTATAGGTGCCCGGAATCTTAACCTCGCCCATTACGTTTACCATGATGGTCTTGGTCTGTCCTACGGTAAGCTTGATGCGGCTTGAACGGTATCTGCTGCCCACGGTATTGCGCAGGCGGGCATTAGCCTGAGCTACGGTCAAGCCTGAAACGCTGACCGGTCCATAACCCTCGATGGTTACTTCACCATCTGGCGAAACGGTGCTCTCGATGGTTTTCTGAGAGGCGCCATAAATATCTATGATGACGGCATCGCCAGGCCCCAGACGATAGTTCTGTGGGGTAGCGATGTTCATGTTTGGCTCGAAACTGAGATCTTTGTTATTGAAGATGTCACGGCCGAAAACCTTACTGCGCTTCTGGTTGAGCTCAGCCTGCAGCTGTTTTACCATGGTAGCTGTATCGGGTATCAGGGCGTTCATTTCCTTGCTGAAATCGTCATAATCTGGGTTGGTTTCATCATAAGATGAGTAGTAGCTGTCGTTCTGCTTGCTCTGGATGCGATAGTTGCTATAGGTTGAAGCCTGCTTCTCATTGTCCTTGTCCTGGTAATCTTCTCTATGCTTACCATTGTTGGTCCGCATTCTCTTGTTGCCTGCATTTCCTGCAGCGGTTGTGCTGTAGAGCTCGTTCTGCTGCGACATCTTCTGATACTTATTGCGTACACGTCGAATCTGGGAGATGTCTACGCCCTTCTGCATCAGTTTGGTAACAATCTGAGAATTGGCTGTGCCACGCTCATGTTCTTTCACCACAAAGCTCATGACCTGATCATCGGTCATGTGTGAACTCTGTGCGAAAAGAGGCCCTGAAGACAGGACGAGCGCCAGTACAAGTATGATATGTTTCTTCATTATTATTCTTTTATCTTAGTTTAATTTATATAATAACTCGAAATGAGTGATTTTGTTGCTATAGAAGGCTGAAAAGATGTTAATAAAAACAAGTAACCCAGGGTTCAACCCTGGGTTACTGATGTTCTGAGCGAGATACGGGAGTCGAACCCGCCTCACAGGCTTGGGAAGCCCGTGCACTACCGATGTGCTAATCTCGCGAAGGAAAATACTAACTCCTTTCACAAGAAAGAGCCACGAGCGGGACTCGAACCCGCGACCCACGCATTACGAATGCGTTGCTCTACCAACTGAGCCATCATGGCTTTTTGCCCGAAAGCAGATGCAAAGGTAATGAATATTTTTTGAAATAAGAAATTATTGCCTAAACTTTTCTTGTGGTTAACTCTTATTAACTAAAGTTCGTTGGTTGCTATACCGGGTTCATAATAAAAGAGGGACTATCGCCAGTGGATAGTCCCTCTTCAGATTATAGTTTCTTGAATGTCAATTCTTCTTTTTTCGAATTTTTGCCTACCGAGATGGTGTCGCCTGGCTTCATTGTGCCATCGAGTAACATCTCGCAAACGGAATCTTCGATGTAGGTCTGGATGGCGCGGCGGAGTGGGCGGGCACCAAACTGCACATCGTATCCCTTCTTGGCTACCATCTCCTTTGCCTTTTCGGTAATCTGGAAATGGAATCCCAAGTCTTCTATTCTCTTGACCAGTCCTTCCAGGTCGAGGTCGATGATGCGCTTGATGGCATTGAGATCCAGCTGGTCGAAGGTGATGATGTCATCGAGACGGTTCAGAAACTCTGGAGCAAACTGCTTGCTCAGACTCTTCTGGACGATGCTGCGGGCATACTCCTTGTCTTTTTCGTCCATCGCCAATCCGCCTTTTATACCTGCAGAAGTAAAGCCGACGCCTCTGCCGAAATCTTTCAGCTGGCGGGTTCCTGCATTAGAGGTCATGATGATGATGGTGTTGCGGAAGTCGATGAGTCGGCCGTTGCCATCGGTAAGTCTGCCTTCGTCGAGTACCTGTAAGAGCAGGTTGAATACCTTGCTGTTGGCTTTCTCTATTTCGTCGAGCAATACGATGCTGTATGGTTTGCGGCGTACCTTTTCGGTCAGCTGTCCACCTTCGTTATAGCCTACGTATCCTGGAGGTGCACCTACCAGACGTGAGGTGTTGAAACTCTCGGAGAATTCGCTCATGTCTATTCTGATGAGTGAATCTTTCGAACCAAACATTTCCTCGGCAAGTTTCTGGGCAAGATAGGTCTTACCTACACCTGTTGGACCCAGGAACATGAATACGCCAATAGGATGGTTAGGGTCGCGCAAGCCTACACGGTTCCTCAGAATGGTCTTTACCATCTTGTTGATGGCATTATCCTGAGCAATCACCTTGTGCTTCAGGTTGTGTTCCAGATCTTTCAGACGTTTGCTTTCACCCTCTGCCATACGTTGGGCCGGTACGCCGGTCATCATGCTGATAACGTTGGCAATATCTTCGGCTGTCACCTCAACATATTCGCCAATCTCTCCCTGCTGCCATTGCGCCTTCATGTCCTCAATCTCTTTCTCGATCTTGGTCTGGGCATCTCTGCATGAGGCTGCCATCTCGAAGTTCTGGTTTGCTACAGCCTGCTGCTTCTTGCTGATTATCTTTTTCAGTTCTTTTTCCAGCTTGATATATGGAGCAGGAACACTTGCATTATTAATATGTACGCGCGAGCCGGCTTCATCTATCACGTCGATAGCCTTGTCTGGGAAGTGGCGGTCGGTGATATAGCGCTCTGTCAGTTTGACACATGTCTCGAGAGCCTCGTCTGTATATCTCACACAGTGATGCTTCTCGTAATGTTCCTTGATGTTGTGCAGTATCAGCAGGGTCTCTTCGCGTGTAGTTGGTTCAACGATAACCTTCTGGAAACGGCGCTCCAGGGCTCCGTCCTTCTCAATGCTCTTGCGATACTCATCGAGCGTGGTGGCACCGATACACTGGATGATACCTCTTGCCAGGGCTGGTTTCAGAATGTTGGCGGCATCCATGCTTCCTTCGCCTGAACCGGCGCCTATCATGGTGTGAATCTCATCTATGAAGATGATGATCTCCGGATGGTCCTCTAGTTCCTTGATGACATTCTTGATGCGCTCTTCAAACTGTCCGCGGAATTTGGTTCCTGCAACGATGGCAGTCAGGTCGAGACTTACCAGACGCTTGTTGAAGAACATAGGCGATGTTTCCTGGTTGTTGATGAGTTGTGCCAGTCCTTCTACGATGGCACTCTTTCCTACGCCCGGTTCACCTATTAATACTGGGTTGTTCTTCTTTCTGCGACCCAGAATCTCGAGCACACGCTGAATCTCCTTCTCTCTGCCCACGACAGGATCCAGTTTTCCATCGGCTGCAGCCTTGGTCAGGTCGAAACTGAATTTGTCGATGGTAGGGGTGCTGCTCTTTTTGCGCGGAGTTCCATTTGAACGGGTAGACAGTCTCATCGGGTTCTGGTCCTTTTCCATATCGAATGGCTCTTCGTCAGTTTCCATCATGTCGTTCTGCTCGTTGTAGTCATCTTCTGCTTCTATTCCACCAGCCATCTCCAGGCTCTCTGCTTCCTCCTGCCTGTCAGTATCAGGGGTTTCTGAATCTGGTGTTTGGGGTTCCATTTTGAAATCCTTCGGCTCTTCTGTCTTCTGCTCATCATCCTTGTCAGTAGGATAGAGCATTTCGATGGCACGGTCGTAGCTTAATCCCAGTTGACTCAGCCAGTTGGCTACAGGGTTCTTGTCATTTCTCAAGATGGCAAGCAGCAGATGTCTTGGCTCTACAATCTTGGAGTGCTCGTAGTTGTTTGCCTCGCGGATAGAGTCTCTGATAATGCTGTCTGTTATCTGGCTGAATGGGATGTGGCTGTTCTCCTTCACGTTATCGGCAGGAGTTTCTTCCACACGCTTTTCCAGTTTGCTGTTAAGGACTCCGCTGAAAGCCATCGGACTGATGTCTGCGCCCTTCAGGAGCTTGTTGACATCGCTGTCGTTCTGGCTGATCAGACTCAGCATCAGATGCTCTACGCTAATTTCTCTTCCCAAGGTGCGTGCTGCTTCTTTGCTACTTCTGTTCAGTATGTCCTGTATATGTGAAAACGGATTTATCATATTTGCTTATTTTTTTTAATATCTCAGTGCAAAAGTACACATTATTTTCAATAATAGCAAATGATATGCCAACTTTTTTGCATTGTTAAAATACAAATAATGCTAAAATAATGCGATTTTTCGCCTCTAAAGCGTTTTAGTATCATTTTTTTTTGTATCTTTGTCGGGAATTTCAAAAGGGTAAAACGGCTTAGAACGCAAGGAAATGCCCTTAAACGCGATTTCCGGATGGAAAACAGGCGTTTTGAAAGTAACGAATAAACAATAATACATTAATATAAGAAATGGACGAAAATCAGACAATGGATCATGATAGAATCATGAAGATCAACATTGAGGAGGAGATGAAGTCGAGCTACATCGATTATTCGATGTCAGTTATCGTGGCTCGTGCCCTCCCTGATGTACGCGATGGTTTCAAGCCTGTGCACCGCCGTATTCTTTACGGTATGCTCGGCATTGGAAACACCAGTGACAAACCTTATAAGAAATGTGCGCGTGTTGTTGGTGAGGTGCTCGGTAAGTATCACCCTCACGGCGACGGCTCTGTTTACGGCGCTCTGGTGCGTATGGGACAGGAGTGGAACATGCGTTATACCTTGATTGACGGACAGGGTAACTTCGGTTCTGTTGACGGTGACTCTCCTGCTGCCATGCGTTATACAGAGTGTCGCCTCTCCAAGATGGGTGAGCATATCATGGATGACCTTGACAAGGAAACGGTTGATATGACCAACAACTTCGATGATACCCTGCAGGAACCTACCGTGATGCCTACCAAGATTCCTAATCTTCTGGTAAATGGTGGTAACGGTATTGCCGTAGGTATGGCTACCAATATGCCTACCCACAACCTGGGTGAGGTAATTGACGGTTGCTGTGCATATATCGATAATCCTGACATCGACACCGATGGATTGATGCAGTATATCCCTGCTCCTGACTTCCCAACCGGTGCTACCATCTATGGTATCCAGGGAGTGAAGGATGCATACGAAACGGGTCGAGGCAGAATCGTGGTTCGTGCCACTGCTGAGATTGAAAGTGGTGAAAACCATGACAAGATTGTTATCACCGAGATTCCTTATGGTGTTAACAAGGAGCAGCTCGTGATGGCTATTGCTGACCTTGCCAAGGAAGGCAGAGTAGATGGCATCGCTAACGTAAACGATGAGTCTGGCCGTCAGGGTATGCGTATCGTTGTTGATGTAAAGCGTGATGCCAATGCCAATGTTCTCTGAATAAACTCTTTAAGCTGACAGCTCTTCAGAGTTCATTCTCAGCGAATTGCATCGCTCTTGTTAATGGCCGTCCACGTCTTTTGAGCTTGAAGGAGTGTGTGAAGTATTTCGTAGAGCATCGTCATGATGTTACGATCCGCCGCACCCAGTTCGAACTGAAGAAGGCTCAGGAGCGTGCTCATATTCTCGAGGGCTTGATCATTGCTTGCGACAACATCGACGAGGTGGTACATATTATCAGAGCCAGCAAGACTCCTTCTGATGCCCAGCGCAACTTGGAGAAGCGCTTCGAACTCGATGAACTTCAGAGTAAGGCCATCGTGGATATGCGCCTCAGCCAGTTGACTGGCTTGCGTCTGGAGCAGTTGCACAATGAATTCAACGAGTTGATGAAGACTATCGACTACTTGAACCAGATTCTGAACGATCCTGAGCTCTGCAAGAAGGTAATGAAGGATGAACTCAACGAGGTGAAGGAGAAGTATGGTGACGCACGTCGTACCATGATTAAGCCAGATGACCATGAGTTCAATCCAGAAGACTTCTATCCAAACGACCCAGTGGTTATCACCGTGAGTCATCTCGGATATATCAAGCGCACCCCATTGTCAGAGTTCCGTGAGCAGGCTCGTGGTGGAGTAGGTTCTAAGGGTGCCCGTACCCGTGATAAGGACTTCACCGAGTATATCTATCCTGCTACTATGCACCAGACCATGCTGTTCTTCACCAAGAAGGGCCGCTGCTACTGGTTGAAGTGTTACGAGATTCCAGAGGGCGACCGCAATTCCAAGGGTCGTGCCATCCAGAACCTCCTCAACATCGAGAGCGATGACCAGGTGAATGCATTCCTCCGCTTGAAGGGATTGAATGATGCAGAGTTCATCAACAACCATTATGTAGTCTTCGCTACCAAGAATGGTACGGTGAAGAAGACCTGTCTGGAGGCATATTCCCGTCCACGTGCCAATGGTGTGATTGCTATCAACATTGTAGAGGGCGATGAGGTGGTAGATGTTCGTCTGACAAATGGTCATAACGAGCTGATTATTGCCAACCGCAATGGTCGTGCTGTCCGTTTCGACGAGAACGAGATCCGTACAATGGGCCGTACGTCTACCGGTGTTCGTGGTATGCGCCTCGATGAGGGTAATGATGCTGTAGTAGGTATGATTGTTGTCAACGATCCTGAGAAGGAAACCGTGATGGTAGTGAGCGAGCAGGGTTATGGTAAGCGTTCTGACGTACTCGATTACCGCGTTACCAAGCGTGGCGGTAAGGGTGTGAAGACACTGAATATTACCGACAAGACCGGTCGACTGGTAGCTATCAAGAACGTAACCGATGATAACGACCTCATGATTATCAACCAGAGTGGTATCGTGATTCGTCTTGCCGTAGCTGATTGCCGTGTCATGGGCCGTGCTACTCAGGGTGTCCGCCTCATCAATCTTGCTAAGAAGAATGATGTCATTGCCAGCGTATGCAAGGTGATGAGTTCAGAGCTCGAGGCTTCTGTAGAAGAGGAGAGCCGTTCTGCCTGGGCTAAGAAGAGCGAGGAGATAGAAAATGATACCGTAGGTGCCAAGACTGCCGAAGAGGCTGCCGAGGCTGAGGCTCATCTCGCAGACGAAGCATCTGAAGCTGAGGATACCGATTCGGGCAACGTAGATTTCGAATAAAAGAAAAGACGCGTAAAAAATAAATAACAACAACTTTTAAACTCATTAAGAAAAATGAAAAAGTTTTTAGTAGCTGCAATGATGGTACTAGGTGCCACATCAGCATTCGCAGGCGACAGTGACGCTCTCAAGGCTGTCATGAAGGCTAAGTCTTATGCCGAGGCTGAGGCTTTGGTTAAGCAGAATTTGGGTCAGATGGCTAACGATGCAGAGAAGGCCAAGGCTTACAACAAGCTCGTTGATCTCGCTATGAAGCAGTTCAACGACCAGCAGAGCATCCAGCAGACCAATCAGATCATGAAGAAGAACGACCCGGTTGACGAGGCTGCTATGTCTGAGGGCGCATACAATGCATTGATCAATGCTATTGAGTGCTACAAATACGACCAGCTTCCTAACGCTAAGGGGAAGGTTGCTCCTAAGTTTAACAACAACGCTAGCCGTGTATGGGGTGCTCGCATTCAGCTCGTTAATGCGGGTCAGACTGCAGCCCAGAACAATAAGGCTGATGAGGTATTGAAGTATTGGGGTGCATTCCTCGATACAGACAATGAGCCTCTCTTCGCTTCTGTAGACCAGAAGCAGAAGGATGGCGAGAAGGAGTATATCGGTCAGGTTGCTCTCTTTGCAGCCCGTTATGCATACCAGGCTAAGGATGCTGCCCGTTGCGAGAAGTATTGCGACATCGCCATGAAGAGTGAGAAGGAGGCTAAGGATGCCCTCAACCTCAAGCTCTATGTGATGAAGGACGGCTTGAAGACTCACGAGGATTCTCTTGCCTATGTTAACAAGCTCAAGGATATCTTTGCAAAGGACGAGACCAATGATGTTGTTCTCGATGGTTTGAACTCTATGTACTCTTCATTGAAGATGGAGAAGGAGCAGACTGAACTTTTGGACGCAGCTATTGCAAAGAACCCTAACAACTTTGTAGCTCTTGCTAACAAGGGTATGATGTATATCCAGAAGAACGATGCTGACAACGCTATCAAGTGTTTGAAGCAGGCTCTTGCTGCAAAGGAGGATAACGTAGTTGTTCTTACTTATCTGGGTGCTTGCTACAACAGCAAGGCTGGTAACTTGCAGGATCCTAACGGCCGCAAGGTTGTTTACCAGGAGGCTATCAAGGTTCTCGACAAGGCTAAGCAGCTCGATCCAGAGAAGGCTCAGGCTAACTGGGGTTACACCCGTTACCAGGCTTACTATGGCTACTATGGTCCTAATGCACCTGAGACCAAGCAGGCTGAGGCTGAGAGCAAGTAAAGTTTAAGCTTCAAATAAGTATTTGATTCTCATAGGGGGATGTCACCTAGTGTGGCATCCTTTTTTTTGTTTCTTTGATATAGGGTTGTTCCGGTAAGATAACAAATAGGACTGTGTTTTTTGTGGCAAAATGATTGATAAAAACATCAGCGAGTAATGTTGGTTTGCTGTAGGCGCCCATCAGCTGGTCTGCGCATGCACAACAGGTGTTGTGCGAGCGCATATCAGCTGTTATGCAAGCGCACAACAGCTGTTGTGCGGCCTACGGAGTTAACTTCTCCGATAACCTATACTATTTTTTCCGACAACTTCATCTGTCTTTTCCGACAACTTCTTCCGTATTCTGAGATTGTATCTTACACATTATCCTTTGATATCATACGCTTGCGTGTATTTCTATTCCAAGTAGTTTCTGTTCCTCCACCAGGTTAGTGAGTGAACTGGTTGGGTCTAAAGCTCCAAATACTACATTGTCAGCGATGCTGATGATGTATTTGTTCCTAGCCAAAGCACTTTGCTTGGAGTTGCGGGGAAGATGGGAGAGGGAGATTCTGGCATATAAAGAATTTATATTTGTAACGATGCAAAAATACGAATAATCCGCTGAAAATCAAAGGAAATACCAGCTTTTTTGTAGATTTGCCTGAAAATATTTGGTATTTTGAAAACTTCTGTGTAATTTTGCATGAAATAAGTGATATTCGGTATTTAGAAAGCAAATTTTTAAAAAGGAGTTTGTATGACAGCATTAAATATACAAGCAGCACAGAATGATATTATTCGTCAGGTGCTTAATACACAAGATATCCATCTTTTGGATAGGATAAAGAAACCTCTTTGCA
>ENA-OQHU01000032-OQHU01000032.1-human-gut-metagenome-genome-assembly--contig:-NODE-32-length-25691-cov-2.128305_pt1 | contig 25691 bp, 28 predicted proteins | sample MGYA00242568_ERZ504729 | MGnify/ENA primary metagenome ERZ504729 (study PRJEB26092, sample SAMD00036223) | human gut metagenome | host: Homo sapiens | study: EMG produced TPA metagenomics assembly of... | reverse complement strand
TCTGTCTCATCTTGTCGTATTCCCGTCTTCGTCTGTCCTCGCCACTTTTAACCAAAATGAGGAAAGTAACTGATAACCAGTAAACTTTCCTCATTCTTCTCTCAAACACTTTTTATATGTACTTTCAGTAGGTTAAAATCCTTGTTTTACCCCTCTTTTTGTTCTAATAAAAAAGAAAAAGCTTTGAAAACAATCTCGTTTTCAAAGCTTTTTCCTTATTTATGCCTCTTTCTTCTTCGTCTTAGGAAGAACGAGGTTGAGAACTACGCCGATGACGGCGGAAAGACCGATGCCGGAAATGGCGAAGGAACCGGATGAGAGAACGGCGCCACCCAAGCCCATCGTCAGCATCACAGAGATGATGATAACATTGCGGGTTTCATTCATGTCTACCTTGTTCTGCATCAGATTCTGAACGCCCACACTTGCGATGGTTCCAAAAAGCAGCAGCATGATGCCACCTAAAACCGCCTGAGGAATGCTCTGTAACAAAGCACTCAACTTGCCCACGATGGAGAAACAGATAGCGGTGGCTGCGGATATGCGAATCACGGCAGGACTCGTTACCTTGGTGATAGACATCGCACCTGTTACCTCTGAATAAGTGGTCTCAGGAGGTCCGCCCAGAAAGGCTGAACAGAGACATGCCAGTCCATCGCCCAACATCGTGCGATGCAATCCCGGATCTGCCACGAAATCCTTCTTGGCTACGGCACTCACCACATATACATCGCCGATATGCTCCAGCACCGGAGCTATTGTCACGGGCAACATATAGAGGAATGGAGCCCAGGAGAAATGGGTGATGGTATCGAAGGATACAGGACAGGAGAACCATGATGCCGCTGCCACGCCCGAGAAATCTACCTCGCCCATGCAGATGGCGATGACATAGCCCACGATAACCCCCGAAATGATAGGAACCAGCTTCATCAAGCCCTTGCAGAAGGTAAGCACCAGGATAGCGGTGATGAGCGATGCAAAGGAGAGAATCCAGTTGGTCTTTGCCATATCCACAGCGCTGCCCGAAAGGGAGAGACCGATGAGGATGATGGCGGGACCGATGACTACCGGAGGAAAAATCCTGTCCAGCAGTTTCTTGCCCTGCCATTTCACTAGGGCGCTCATGGCGAAATACACCAGAGAAACGCTGGTTAGTCCGGCGATTGTTCCCGGCAGTCCCCATTGCTTGGTTGCAGCGATGATAGGGGCGATAAAGGCGAAGGAACTGCCCAGGAAAATAGGCACCTTGCCCTTGGTGATGAAGTGAAAGAGAAAGGTTCCTACACCAGCGGTGAAGAGAGCCGTTGCCGGATCGATGCCTATTAGAAGAGGCACCAGAACCGTTGCACCGAAAGCCACAAACAGAAACTGTACTCCCACAAGGGTTTTCTTGGTCATAGAAAGTTGTTCTGTATCCATAGTCGATATTCTTTATTAGCCTTTCAGACTCTCCTGATACCAGTCGAAGAGTTTCTTCACACCATCCTCAATCTCTACCTTATGCGTCCAGCCGAGGCTGTGGAGCTTATCTACAGAGATGAGCTTGCGCATGGTTCCATCTGGCTTGCTGGCGTCAAACTCTACCTCGCCTTCGAAACCTACTGCCTTTACTACAAGCTCAGAAAGTTCACGGATGGTGAGCTCCTTGCCGGTACCCACGTTGATGTGGCAGTTGCGAATCTCACCGAGAGAAGGGATAGCGCCACCACGGCCCTCAGAGTTGTTTCTATCCACAGCACCATCTACCTTGGCACCATAGAATACAGAACTGTACTTCTCGATACCGATGATGTCCTTGAAATCTACATTCAGTAGCACGTGAACGCTGGCATCTGCATATCCTCGCTCCAGAGGAATTCACGCAATGGTTTGCCTGTTCCCCAAAGCACGACCTTGTTGTCGTAGATGCCATAGAACTCCAGCGCCTTCAGAATGCGCTCGTGAGAGTTGCTGCCGTCTACGTTACCCGCGCCGATGATTTCGCAGAGCTTATCAGTAGGGTTGATAGGGCGCTTGTTCATATCCACCTCGATGCTGTGCCAGTCGCCATCGTGGATGAGTTTGGCAAGATAAATCTTGCGCATCATCGCAGGCATTACGTGGCTGTTCTCCAGATGGAAGTTATCGTTAGGGCCATAGAGGTTGGTTGGCATCACAGCGATATAGTTGGTACCATACTGAAGGTTGTAGCTCTCGCACATCTTCAGTCCGGCAATCTTGGCGATGGCATATTCCTCGTTGGTATATTCCAGCGGCGAAGTAAGGAGCACATCTTCGCTCATAGGCTGCGGTGCATTCTTAGGATAGATGCAGGTAGAGCCCAGGAAGAGGAGCTTCTTCACGCCATGAGAATAAGCGTTGCTGATTACGTTGCATTGCATCTTCATGTTCTGCATGATGAAGTCTGCACGATACAATGAATTCGCCATGATACCACCCACGAAGGCAGCAGCCAATACTACTGCATCAGGCTTTTCCTCGTCAAAGAACTTCTCTACTGCATACTGGTCGGTCAAGTCGAGTTCTTTGTGAGAACGACCTACCAGGTTGTTATAACCTCTCTTCTTGAGGTTATTCCAGATAGCAGAACCCACGAGTCCGTGGTGTCCTGCTATATAAATTTTAGAATCTTTTGATAACATTGTTTATTTACTATAAACTATCAATAGTTACTTTACAATACCTTTCTCAAGATATTCTGCAAGATTGCAGCGAACCTTCTGACCGGCATCCTCAGCAGCTACCTTAGCCATATCGCTCTCTACCATGATCTTTACGAGATCCTCGAAAGAGGTGGTGTTAGGATTCCAGTTGAGCTTAGCCTTAGCCTTTGTTGGGTCACCCCAAAGGTTCACCACGTCGGTAGGACGGTAGAAATCAGGAGAAACCTCAACGAGTGTCTTGCCGATGAGTTCCTCAGGACCCTCAACGCAGATACCCTTCTCGTTCTCATCCTTGCCTTCCCATTTCAGTTCGATTCCTACATAGTGGAATGCCAGCTGGGCGAACTCACGAACAGAATGCTGCTTACCTGTTGCAATCACGAAGTCCTCTGGCTTCTCAGCCTGGAGAATCAGCCACATACACTCTACATAATCCTTGGCATAACCCCAGTCGCGGAGCAATTCAGGTTACCGAGATAGAGCTTGTCTTGCTTGCCCTGCTTGATGCGGGCTGCAGCCAAAGTAATCTTGCGGGTTACGAAAGTCTCACCACGGCGCTCACTTTCATGATTGAAGAGGATACCAGAGCAGCAGAACATATCATAAGCCTCACGATACTCCTTGACAATCCAGAAACCATACTGCTTGGCAACAGCGTATGGAGAATAAGGGTGGAATGGAGTGTTCTCGTTCTGAGGAACCTCTTCTACCTTACCGTAGAGCTCAGATGTTGAAGCCTGATACATGCGGCAGGTCTTCTCCAAACCGCATTGGCGGATAGCCTCCAGAATACGGAGCACACCGGTAGCATCTACATCTGCTGTAAACTCAGGGGAGTCGAAGCTCACCTGTACGTGGCTCTGAGCCGCAAGGTTGTAAACCTCTGTAGGTTTCACCTTGTTCATTACCTGGATGATACTCATAGAGTCACCGAGGTCAGCATAGTGAAGATGGAAGTTAGGTGTACCCTCCAAATGAGCAATTCTTTCGCGGTAGTCGGTAGATGATCGGCGGATAGTTCCGTGAACATCATACCCTTTTTCCAACAATAATTCAGCCAAGTATGAACCATCCTGGCCTGTAATACCTGTAATTAAAGCTACTTTTCTATTCATGTCATTATATGTTTTTAATGATGTCTTTTTATTGAATAAATCAGAATATCTGTGGGTGAACCGGATTAAGCCTTAGCAACCAGGTTTTCAAAGTCATCACAGAATTCAGTCATCTGGTGATAGAGTAGATTGCAACCCTTATTGGATAATTCTTCATCTGGTAGCGGACCGCTGTTAATTGCTACCGTAAAAATGTTGGCTGCCACGCCGGCACGGACGCCCAAAGGAGCATTCTCTACCACGATGCCTTCCCAGGGTTTCAGGTTTCCTGCCTTCTGTAATCCCATGAGATATGGGTCAGGATTTGGTTTGCCGCGCTTTACATCATAGGCGGTTACGATATGTTCTTCATCCAGAAAATCGCCGAAGTCGTTGAGCAGTCGCATGATGAGCGGGCGCTGTCCGCTTCCTGTTACCACTCCTACCTGCATGCCGGCATCTTTAACCTTCTGCATGATTTCCTTTACGCCAGGAAATATTTCGGCAGTAGGCATCGAGTGGAATATTTCGGTCTTCACATCATACATCTTCTGTGCTTCGTCCAGCGTGATGTCGATGCCCTTCTGCTTCTTCACCATCATCTGGATGGTGTCAATGCCTCGGGCTCCTTCGGTGGCATAAGCATCGGCTGCTGTCATGTGGATATCAAACTGTTTCATCGATTCCTGCCATGCCACAGCATGATTTGGCATACTGTTGTACAGCACGCCGTCCATATCAAAAAGCACGGCTTTAGGGTTGAATTCCCCAAAACCGTGTTCTTTCATATATTTAAAAATAATTTCCTTCATCAATTATTTAATGTTTTGTGTTTAATGTTTAGTGTTTAATGCTTTGCATGGCGTATGCCTCAACTAAACATTAAACACTACACATTATTCATTCTTCAAGCGCTCCTGGATAGCTTTGCTCTCTGCCTCATAACCTGGCTTGTTGAGCAATGCGAACATATTCTTCTTGTATGCCTCAACACCAGGCTGGTTGAATGGGTTCACCTCTTCCAAGAGACCGCTGATACCGCAAGCCTTCTCGAAGAAGTAGATCAGCTGACCGAGGTAGTAAGCGTTCAACTCTGGTACGTTAACCAGGATGTTAGGAACACCACCGTCAACGTGAGCCAGACGTGTACCGAGCTCTGCCATCTTGTTCACCTCGTCAACACGCTTGCCCTCGAGGAAGTTCAAACCGTCGAGGTTCTCATCATCGTGAGGGAAGAGCAACTTCTCGTTAGGAGTCTCTACGCTGATAACAGTCTCGAAGATAGAGCGCTCGCCCTGCTGAATCCACTGGCCCATAGAGTGAAGGTCGGTAGTGAAGTCGCAAGCTGCTGGGAAGATACCCTTCTGGTCCTTACCCTCGCTCTCACCATAGAGCTGCTTCCACCACTCAGCGAAGTAGTGAAGTTTAGGCTGGAAGTTGCATACAATCTCAATCTTCTTGCCTGCTTGAGTATAGAGAGCCTGACGTGTAGCTGCATAGATAGCTGCAGGATTCTCCTCGAAAGCTACGTCCTTGCCGCAAGCCTTCTCCATGTCAGCCGCACCAGCTACGAGCTGCTTTACATCGAAACCTGCTACTGCGATAGGCAACAAACCTACTGGGGTCAAAACAGAGAAGCGACCACCTACATTATCAGGGATGATGAAGCTCTTGTAACCTTCCTTGTCAGCACAAGTACGTGCTGCACCCTTCTTGGCGTCGGTTACAGCTACGATAACATCCTTAGCCTCTTCTTTACCGCGCTGATCCTCGCATTGTTTCTTTAAAAGACGGAAAGCGAGAGCAGTCTCAGTAGTGGTACCAGACTTAGAGATATTGATGACACCAAACTTCTTGTCCTTCAAGAAAGAAGTCAACTCGAAGAGGTAGTCCTCACCGATATTGTTACCTGCGAAGAGGATAGTAGGGTTCTTCTTGTCGTTTACGAGCCAAGCGAAAGAGTTGCCGAGCCTCGATAACGGCGCGTGCACCGAGGTAGCTACCACCGATACCTGCTACAACAACCACCTCACACTTTTCGCGCAAAGTATTGGCAACAGCCTGAATCTCATTGAGGAACTCAGGAGTGATAGAAGATGGCAAATGCAACCATCCCAAGAAATCGTTACCTTCACAAGTGCCGTTCTCAAGAGCTTCCTGAGCGGCCTTAACCTTAGGCTCGTAAGCCTTTACTGCACCTTCTGCAAGGAATGATGCAGCCTTTGTAATGTTTAAGCTGATACTTTTCATTTTTCTTTTAATATCTAAATGAATGTGTTAATGTTACTACTTGAAGACAAACTCTTCTGCCGAAACCGAAGGATAGGATGTGCCTATCTGAACGAGTCGGTCAAGAGTTTGATTTCGATTTGCGGACTGATGCGCTCGTACAATATATTATATACAGCATCGAGAATCGGCATGTTGACGTGCATGTGGCGATTGATTTCCTTCATACACTTGGTGCCGAAATATCCTTCTGCAATCATCTCCATCTCTATCTGCGCACTCTTCACGCTGTAGCCCTTGCCTATCATGGTTCCGAAGGTGCGGTTGCGGGAAAAATTGCTGTAACCTGTTACGAGCAGGTCGCCCAGATAAACTGAGTCGTACATGCTTCGGTCGATAGGGTGGACGGCTGTCAGGAAGCGGTGCATCTCCTGAACGGCATTTGACATGAGTACCGCCTGGAAGTTGTCACCATACTTCAGACCGCCACAGATACCTGCTGCGATGGCGTATACGTTCTTCAGAACCGAAGAGTATTCGATACCGATGACATCGCTCGAAGTCTTGGTCTTGATGAATTCACTCGCCAGACAATCGTTGGCGAAGGCATGCGCCTTTTCGGTATCGCTACAGCCCACGGTGAGATAGCTCAGTCGCTCCAGTGCCACTTCCTCGGCATGAGAAGGACCTCCGATGCAGGCGAGGTTCTCGTAAGGCACATCGTAAACCTGATGGAAATACTCTGAGCAAACGAGGTTTTCATCAGGCACAATACCTTTGATGGCTGTGATGATGAACTTATCGCTTAGTCGCGTCTTGAGTTTTTTGAGATGATTCTTCAGATAAGGCGACGGGGTGACGAACACGAGGGTATCGTAATTCTGCACTATCTTGTTGATGTCGGAAGAGAAGAAAATCTCATCTACATTGAATCGTGCCGACATCAGATAGGCAGGGTTGTGCCCCATGCGCTTGAAGTCCTCGATGCGGTCATCGCGACGCATATACCAGCCTATGTGATGAGTATGACCCACCACAATCTTGGCTATTGCTGTAGCCCAGCTACCGCCGCCAATTATCGCTATTTTACCGCAGTTGAACACTTCGAATGATTTATAATTAATTATGCATTATCAATTAAGCATTTGCTGCATTAATCCAGCCCTGGATGTCGTCAACAGAAGGCTTCTCGTAGCCGAGCTTGTACTTCTTGTTGATTTCTCCAATCTTTTGCTGCAAGCCTTGTGCTTTTTTCTTCACGGATATCAGAGATGAGGTTGAAGCCTGCCTTGCGGAGCACGTATGCCCAATCCTCTGGCACGCCAATCTCTTCCCATTCCTTGATGGTGCTCTGTGGCATCTTCTTCTCTGGCTTCATCTGTGGGAAGAACAATACCTCCTGGATGAAGGTCTTGCCTGTCATCAACATGACCAAGCGGTCGATACCGATACCGATACCTGATGTTGGAGGCATACCGTACTGGAGGGCACGGAGGAAGTCCTGGTCGATGATCATTGCCTCGTCATCACCCTTGTCAGCAAGCTTCATCTGGTCGATGAAACGCTCTTCCTGGTCAATTGGGTCGTTGAGCTCAGAGTATGCATTGGCAAGCTCCTTACCGTTTACCATCAACTCGAAACGCTCGGTCAAGCCTGGCTTAGAACGGTGCATCTTGGTCAATGGAGACATCTCTACAGGATAGTCGGTGATGAAGGTTGGCTGGAGGAAAGTGCCCTCGCAGAACTCACCGAAGAGCTCATCAATCAACTTACCCTTACCCATGGTCTCATCTACGTCCATGCCCTTCTCCTTGCAGAATGCGCGGATTTCTTCCTCGGTCTTGCCATTGCAGTCGAAACCGGTCTTCTCCTTGATGGCATCGAGGATAGGCAGACGGCGATATGGAGCCTTGAAACTGATGATGTTGCCATCAATCTCGCGCTCTGGCTTGCCGTTTACGGCGATACAGATTGTTTCGAGCAACTTCTCTGTGAAAGCCATCATCCAGTTGTAGTCCTTGTACTGAACATAAAGCTCCATACAGGTAAACTCAGGGTTGTGGTTGCGGTCCATACCCTCGTTGCGGAAGTTCTTGCCGATTTCATAAACACCCTCGAAACCACCTACGATGAGGCGCTTCAGGTAGAGCTCGGTAGCGATACGCATGTACATATCCTGATCGAGCGCATTGAAGTGGGTGATGAATGGGCGGGCTGAAGCACCACCGGCAATGCTCTGCAGGGTAGGAGTCTCTACCTCAGTATAACCAGCGTTGTCGAGTACGCTGCGGAGTGTGCGGAGTACGGTAGCACGCTGCAGGAAAGTATCCTTTACGCCATCATTAACGATGAGGTCAACGTAGCGCTGGCGGTAACGCAACTCTGGATCATCGAACTTGTCGTAAGCCACGCCATCCTTATACTTCACGATAGGGAGTGGCTTCAAGCTCTTAGAGAGCAGGCACAGTTCCTTGGCGTGAACAGAAATCTCGCCAGTCTGTGTGCGGAATACGAAACCCTTTACACCGATGAAGTCACCGATATCGAGGAGTTTCTTGAAAACTGTATTATAAAGGTCCTTGTTCTCGTCTGGACAAATCTCGTCGCGGGCGATATAAACCTGGATTCTTCCCTTTGAGTCCTGCAACTCAGCGAAGCTAGCTTTACCCATTACGCGGCGACCCATCATACGTCCGGCGATAACTACCTGGCGTGGCTCGTCCTCGTCCTTGAATTCAGCTTTGATATCTGTGCTGAATGCATTGGTTGGAAACTCTGCTGCTGGGTATGGGTCAATACCCATCTCGCGCAATGTCTGAAGACTCTGTCTGCGAACGATTTCCTGTTCGCTTAGCTCTAAAATGTTCATATTCTATTCAGATATATCTTTTATTTTCTTATTTTTGGTGCAAAAATACAAAATAAATCTGAACTATATGCCGTTTTTTATGTTTTTTATTATTAAAGAAAGGAAAAGGTATGTAAAGTTTGCCCTTCATCAAATAAAAAAGTGCGATAAATTTTGTTTCTCTAAAGAAAGTCTTACCTTTGCGTTGAGTTTATCAGAAACATACTTTGGAGCGAAGAGAAAACGAATAGCTCTGAATCAATAACAAAATACGAAAAAATAGGAGATAATAAGATGAACATAGATGAATTAGTAAAAAGAATCAGCAAGACTGATGGATTATCCAAGACGCTCGGAATGCATTTCATTTCTACCCCTGAGCCTGATACGCTTCAGGCAACGATGAAGGTAGATGAGCGTAATCGCCAACCTTTCGGTTTCTTGAGTGGAGGTGCTTCTCTGGCTCTTGCCGAGAATGTGGCGGGTATTGGTTCCCTGGCGCTCTGTCCGGGACAGATTGCCGTGGGCATCAACGTGAGCGGTACTCATGTCCAGGCGGTCAGCGAGGGCGATACGGTTACTGCCTTTGCCAAGATTGTGCACAAGGGCAGAACCTTGCATACCTGGCAGGTGGATATCAAGAATACGGCTGGTGAGGTAATCTGTACCGTACAGGTAACCAACTATGTGTTCACCCCAAAGAAAGATAATCAGAAAAAGGGGGCAGAAACAAAGGTATGATAGCTTTTGCGTATTATCGTCTGCCTTATCTGCACCATGCTATCTATGTGGCTCAGCATGAGGGCGAACCTGAGGTACTCTCTTCTGTGGCAGAACTGAATGGCAAGGAAGGTTTCGTGATAGCTCCTTTCGCGCCATCCAGCGAATGTCCCGTGGTGTTGATGCATCCGGATGAAAGCAAACTGATTTCTGCCGAGGGGGCTGAAAATGCATCGCGATGCGGCACTTCCTACGTCGTGACGCTGCAGGATTTACGTCGTGACGTAGCAGAATCTACGTCGGGACGTAATTTTGAAGCCTATACAAGGGAGTTTGAATGCTTTCACCGGCAGCTCTCTGAAGGTAAATTCAGCAAGATTGTTCTGGCAAGAAAACTGCGTATTCAGAGCAATCGGCAGCCTTTAGAATCAGTCCATACTTCAGCAGCGCAAGATGCCGGCAAGACTTCAGATGTGCAGAATACAGCCAATGCTTCAGTTGTGCAGGATGCAGACTCTTTAAAGGCTCTGTTTCTGAAGACCTGCCGGATGTATCCCCGTCTTTTTGTAGCCTTGGTTTATACACCCCAATCGGGTTTATGGCTGATGGCTACACCTGAAATTCTGCTCAAAGGTGAACAGAATCAGATGGCAACCATGTCGCTGGCAGGCACCCAAAAGGCTGAACCTTCCAAGACCATAGCAGATTATCCGGTAGAAGGGATAGAATGGTCGGAGAAGAACAGAGAGGAACAGCAGTATGTAACCGATTATATCGAGGATAGCATCAAGGCCTTTTCGGATGAATATCAGAAGAAGGGACCTTATACCACGATGGCTGCCAATCTCTATCATCTCCGTACCGACATCGCTTTCCGTCTGCATGATACGGGGCGTTTGGGCGATGTGCTCGATGCCTTATATCCTACGCCTGCCGTCTGCGGAATACCGAAGGATGAAGCTCGCCGGTTTATCCTGCAGCATGAACATCAGTCGCGCAAATACTACAGTGGTTTTGTGGGACCGATTTCGCCGAAAGGTAAGACGCATCTCTATGTTTCCCTGCGCTGCATGAACATTCTGGATGACGGCTCCTGCGAACTCTATGCCGGAGGCGGATTGCTGAAGGAAAGCGAGATGGAGAAGGAGTGGAAGGAAACTGAAGCTAAGATGCAGACCATCCTGTCGGTCCTGTAAAGGTCTTGCAGAGAAAATGATAGGGATTCATTCTGATTTTATAATGCTAAAAGACAAAGGGTCTTCAAGAATCTGAAAACATAAAAATAACCTGAAAAATAAGGTGAAATGTATAGCAATAAAGAAAACGTCAATATTTTGACAAGTTTACTGGTAGCGCATGGTGTTCGCCATGCTGTAGTGTGTCCGGGCAGCAGAAATGCAGCCATAGTTCACAATCTCAACGAGTGTGAAGACATCACTTGCTATCCTGTAACCGACGAACGTAGCGCCGGCTTCCAAGCTCTTGGACTTTCTATGGCTGAAGGTTATCAGCCTGTTGTAGTGTGTGTGACTTCGGGTTCTGCATTGCTCAATCTTTATCCGGCAGTAGCTGAGGCTTATTATCAGCAAATCCCGCTCATAGTGATTTCTGCCGACAGACCGGCACAGTGGATCAACCAGCTGGATGGTCAGACGCTTCCTCAGCCTGATGCTTTGGGGCAGATGGTAAGAAAAGCGGTATCTCTGCCAGAAGTGTTCGAAGGTGAGCAGCAGGAAGAGATGCATTGGTATTGCAACCGGCTGGTCAACGAAGCGCTGTTGAAAAGCATGGGGCGGGTAAAGGGACCTGTACACATCAATGTACCTATCTCCGAGCCTTTCTATTCGTTTACGAAAGAAGCTTTGCCCGTTGAGCGCAAGATAGAGGTTGCTTACTGCAGGGCAAATATAGACACATTTGATGGGACCCCTTTTGAATGTGTGTTAAAAGCCAAACGTCCATTGGTGGTAATAGGCCAGTTGGACAATACCGAAAAATATGTAGACTTGTTGGCTTATATTGACCGGATGCCTATATTATGGGAATCTCTGGCAATGCCACCTTATCTATATAAGGTTCAGGAAGAACTGGGAGAAGATTGGAATAAAACCACCTTGTATGGCGCTTTCGAGAATTTGCTGGATGAAATAAAGGATGATGAAAGATTCCGTCCTGACCTGGTGTTTTATATAGGTGGACATATTGTGAGCAAGAAGCTGAAATCTTATCTGCGTTCGCTTAAAGGAGTTGAGCAGATAAGAATCTCGCAAGAGGCTGATATCGAAGATACGTTCATGCATCTTACTAAAGTGATGGATTTGCCAAATAGTGATGCTATGTCATGGTTGGATAATTTTGGCTGGCACAACCACTGGAGGATTATCGCAAATTGTGGATGGATGCGTTGGCTAAAAGCTATGAACGCAAAGAGAACTTCAAGCCTGAGTTCAGCAGTCTGGCTACCGTAAAGGAATTCTTCAGCCAGCTTCAGAAGGTTGAGCCTCAGAATTTCAAAGCGTTCACCTTAGGCGGTAAAGATGCTCAGGACGATGGTATCTATGACCGCAAATTCGATACATTCCTTCCAGGTATGATGAGCAGCGTCTTCTCGGGCAACAGTTCTGCCATCCGATTGATGAATCTGTATGCCGACCGCCATGTTTACTGCAATCGTGGTGTGAATGGCATAGAAGGTTCTCTTTCTGCGGCTGTTGGCTTCTCGATGTGCAAGAACAAGTCTGATAAGCATGTATACAGCGTTCTCGGCGACCTGAGTTTCTTCTATGACCAGAATGCGCTCTGGAATAGAAATCTGAACGGCAAGCTCCGTATCATCGTGCTCAATAATGGTGGCGGTGCCATCTTTGGCAAGTTTCAGGGATTAAAGGAGAGTCAGGCTCGTGAAGAAATGATAATGGCAAAGCATCATGTAACGGCTGAAGGAATCTGTAGTCAGAATGAGGTAAAATATCTCGCAGCTCATACGATGGAAGAGATGGAACAGGGCATCAGCCAATTGATTCATGCCGAGAGCGAGCGCCCGATGCTCCTGGAGGTTTTCACCGATATGGATGTAGATAACGAGATGCTGGAAGCTATCCAGAAGTGCTGATAGAGGACCTGTAAGGAACTTGCCTGATAGTTCTTTCAAAAGAATAAGATAAATAGTAATCATAAAGTTCAAAGTAAAATGAGAGAATGGAAAAAGATAGAAGGTTTTGATTTCAAGGAAATCATCTTCGAGGAGTATAATCATATCGCTAAGATTACCATCAACCGTGAGCGCTACCGTAATGCCTTCACGCCGTTGACCACTTGGGAGATGGCACAGGCATTCAACTATTGCCGCGACTGTTTGGATATCCGTGTGGTCATTCTGACGGGTGCCGGCGATAAGGCGTTCTGTGCAGGAGGTGACATGCATGTGAAGGGCCGAGGCGGTTATGTAGGTAATGACGGTGTACCTCGTCTGAATGTGCTCGATGTACAGATGCAGATTCGCCGTCTGCCAAAGCCGGTCATCGCTATGGTGAATGGTTATGCCATCGGTGGCGGACATGTGCTTCATGTGATGTGCGACCTGACCATCGCTTCAGAGAATGCCATCTTTGGACAGACTGGTCCTAAGGTAGGAAGCTTCGATGCCGGTTTCGGTTCTTCTTATCTGGCAAGAATGGTGGGTCAGAAGAAGGCTCGCGAAATTTGGTTCCTCTGCAAGCAGTATCTGCCAAGGAGGCTGAAGAGATGGGAATGGTGAACAAGGTGGTGCCTCTCGAAAAGTTGGAAGATACCTGTGTAGAGTGGGCTGAAATCATGATGGAGCGTTCGCCTCTGGCACTCCGTATGATCAAGGCTGGCTTGAATGCCGAACTGGATGGTCAGGCTGGTATTCAGGAGTTGGCTGGCGATGCACGATGCTCTATTATACGATGGATGAGGCTCAGGAAGGTGGCAAGGCGTTCCTTGAGAAGCGCAAGCCTCGCTTCGAGGATTATCCTCAGTTCCCATAATTTCATCAGCAATAAACAATAAAAAACCTCGGAAGAAAAGCAATCTGCCAATCTTCCGAGGTTTCTTGTTTTTTTTATTCGTGAGTAGCGAATCTCTGCTCTGCCAGTTTCTCGTATTTGGTGCCTGGCTTGCCATAGTTGGCATACGGCAGATGCTGATGCCGCCACGAGGAGTAAAGATGCCTGTTACCTCTATATATTTAGGGTCCATCAGTTTGATGAGATCCTTCATGATGATGTTTACGCAGTCTTCATGGAAATCGCCATGGTTGCGGAAACTGAAGAGATAAAGTTTCAGACTCTTGCTCTCTACCATCTTTACGTCAGGAATATAGCTGATGCGAATCTCTGCGAAATCTGGCTGTCCCGTAATAGGGCAGAGCGATGTAAACTCAGGGCAGTTGAAACGTACCCAGTAATCATTGCCAGGATGCTTGTTCACGAAAGTTTCGAGCACCTCTGGCGCATAATCCATTCTATATGTAGTCTTGGCACCTAATGCCTGAAGACCGTCTTCTTTTCTATCCACGCTTGGTAATGTTTTAATGTTTTATATTTACTGATGTCTTTTAGCCGAGGCTGAAGATCTTGAATACATTGTAGGAGATGTTATTGTCGTATGCATCTTCACCTTCATGCTTCTTCACGTATTTCACTACACGGATGGTCAGAGGCAATACCACAATCTCGTAGGCTGTCTTCAGTATCACCTGCCAGAGCATGAGCCAAGGCAATTCTGATGCAGGCACCACACCGCCCAGGGCAAGTGGGAAGAAGATAAGACTGTCGCAACTCTCACCTGCAATGGTACTGAGGATGGCACGGGCAGAGAAATGCTTGCCGCCATCGCGGATTTTCATCACGCTCATTACATAAGCATTGGCAAACGAACCGATGATGAAGGCTACGAAAGAGGCTGCTGCAATGCGGGGTGCCAGACCGAAGATGGCATGAAAACCGGCATCGTTGGTCCAATAAGGCGCTGCTGGAATTACATCGCAGATAGCACCCAGTGCCACGAAGAAGAAGTTCATCGCAAAGCCGGTCCAGATCAACAGACGCGCTTTCTGATAGCCCCATACTTCACATATCACATCGTTGATAATGTAGCTTACAGGGAATACGATGAGTCCACCGGTAAGGGAAATTGGCCCGAAGGCGATTTGCTTTGTTTCGAGTACGTTTGCTGCAATCAGGCAAACGCAGAAGAGGATGCTGAAAAGCATAAACAGCACGCTCACTTGAGTTTTTTTCTTGTCCATTTTCTTGTTTTTTACGAGGTTTACCAAGCACTCGGGTTATTGAATATGATGATTCTTTTCAGAAATCGGCTGCAAAATTACAACATTTCTTCTTAATAGCCAAATATTTTGGCAAAAAAATGGCTCCAAATACTAATCACTAGCACTTGGAGCCCTTATCTAACTAAAAACCTAAAACTTTTTTCTAAAAACTAAACCTAACAATCTTAACCTATGAGAAACTAACCTTTTCAGATTATATTGTGATAGCGAAATAACACTCTTGTTATCCGCTGTCATCTGTCAACAAGCAACAGATATACCAAAAAGTAGTTTCATGACAAGATGTCAGAGAAAATTTACTTTTCCATAAACTTCTTTGCAGCTCTTAACTGATGCCTCATCACACTCAGGAATTCCTGACTCTCCTGCAGTACGTTGAGATAAACCAGAGAAATCTGCATCAGCGTATTGTCTGTCATGTGCTGGATGCGGTCGATATGCTTCTTGCGGAGAACTGAAAGCTCGTCTTTGCAGGCATCTGCCTCGGCAAGTATCTCGCGATAGCTGTCATATCTGCCAGTTTCAATCAGTTCGCAGCTCATGCGCATCAGGTCGTTGATCTTCTGGCGTACAGGAGCAAACTCCTTGATGTATTCAGCAGGAAGCGGATTGAAGTTGTTGTCAACATGTTCCTTGATTGGGTCGAGCATACGGCGCAGAGAGTAGATAAACTGCTGGTTGCTGTTGGCACCCAGATGGAACCAGGTGTTGCGCTCGATGGCAATCTCGATAGGCGATTTCTTCAAACCGAGCATCTCCTGACGGCGGAACTTCTTTAGCATATCCTGTTCCTTCTTCAGATCCTTGTTGGCATGACGAAGGTTGCGGGTATTCTCGTTAGCAAGACCATCCATAATCTGGTTGAACTCGTTCAGGGCGAAGTGGCAGACGTAAGACTGGGTGCGTGAAACCTGACGGCGAAGCAAATCCCATACAATCTCTGGGTCGCGGGAACGCATCATCAGCTGGAAGGTACTACTCTTGCCCTCTTCCTTAGCCTTCTTGTTATACTTGATGTTGCTGCGGATGAGCAGGTAGATAACCAAGCCCATGAAGCAAGCCTGGATGCCCACACCACCGAAGTGCATGATGATACAAACAATGGCGCAGGCTGCGAAAGCTACACCGGCTGTGATGAACCAACCACCGATTACACTCAATACACCTGTTACACGGAATACGGCACTTTCACGGCTCCATGCTCTATCAGCAAGTGAAGAACCCATAGCTACCATGAAGGTAACGTAGGTGGTAGAGAGAGGCAACTTCAGGTTGGTACCGATGGTGATCAGCATAGAAGCAAGTACCAGGTTTACGGCTGCACGAACCACGTCGAAAGCAGCACTCTCCTCGAGTTCAACATCATTCTTGTCGAAACGGCTGTTGATCCAGTTCATCAGCGCCTTTGGCATAAACTGCTTCAACCATGAATCTGTAGCCTGGCAGTTGCGTACAATCACGCGGGCTGCAGAAGAACTGCCGAACATCTCATCGCCCTCGTCCTGACGGCTCAAGTCAACAGAAGTCTTGATTACGTTCTGTGCTTTCTTGGATGTCGCCATGGCGATAATCATCACGGCACCGGCAGCAAGCAGGAAGCCTGGAGTAGTCTTGGCACTCTCCATCAATGAAGTCATCATAAACTGGTCTGGCGCTGCACCGTTGGCATTTGCCATATAGTCCTGATAAGAAGAGAGACCAGCCAGAGGTACACCGATGAAGTTTACCAGGTCATTACCAGCGAAAGCCATAGCCAGGGCGAAAGTACCCATCAGTACCGTAAACTTGAAGATGTTGACACGGCAGAGGTGCAGGAATTCCATTACAACAGCAGATACCACGAAGGTGATGCAGATGAGGAAACCGAGATTCTGGTCGATGTAATCGCGCACCTCAGCAGGCAGGTAAGGACTCTTGCCCAAACCCTTCATGAAGATGAAGTAAGAGAGGGCTGTAAAGGCGATACCGCCGAAGATAGCGATGCTGTAGCGGCTGTGCTTGCGGTAGTTGAAGGTGAAAATGATACGGGAAAGCCACATCACAAAGGCACCAAACACGAAGGCGATGATGACAGATGAGAAGATACCCATAATTACCTCCAACGCCTTGTTGCTATTGAGCAATACGCCATAGTTGAGGCTGTCATCGCCATACATCTTCAATGTAGCGAGGATGAAAGCACCACCCAGCAACTCGAATACCAGAGAGACGGTAGTAGAGGTCGGCATACCTAAGGTGTTGAACACATCCAGGATGATGACATCAGTCACCATGACCGCCAGGAAGAGCGTCATTATCTCTTCGAATGTAAAGTGGTCAGGACTCATGATACCATGGCGGGCGATATCCATCATTCCCGATGACATGATGGCTCCGAGAACTACACCGCAGGATGCGATAATCAGCACCGTGCGAAACTTAGCCACCTTAGCTCCGATGGCAGATTGCAGGAAGTTGACAGCATCGTTGCTGACTCCTACGAAGAGATCGAACACTGCTAAACAGAGCAGGAAGATCACAATACATAAATAAATTGTACCCATTATTATCTTAATGTTTATTGTTATTATTTACTTTGTGGGGGATATTTCTTTCCCTTATTTGCGGGAGTTATCCATTTTCTCCTTCTTTTCGGCTGCAAAAGTACGTAGGAAATGTTACAGGCTATTTAAACAGATGTTACATTCTTGTTAAAAACGATTTTTCTTCTGTTTTTCTGAAAGAAAGTAGTTATCTTTGCAGTCAGAACTCCTATATTTAATAAGGTGTAAAACATAACAAACATGAAAATGGATAGATTTAAAGATATCAGGCGATAGCCTTCGATGCCGATGATACGCTCTGGGCATTACAGGAATATTTCGAAGAGGTGGAGCATGAATATTGCGAACTTCTTTCTGAGTACGGAAAAGAGAAAGAAATTTCTGCCGCTCTTCTGGAGACGGAAAGTGGTAATATGGCTGACTTGGGGTATGGCTGCAAGGCTTTCATCATTTCGCTGGTAGAGAATGCCGTGAAGGTGAGTAAGGGCAAGGTTTCTGCCTATGTGATTGCTCAGATTATAGGGCTGGGAAAGAGTCTGCTGCATCTTGATGCCAAACCGCTGGAGGGGGTAGAGGAGACGCTGGCTCTGCTTCATGAAAAGAAGAAAGAGGGCAGGGGATTGAAACTTGCCGTCTTTACGAAGGGAGAGTTGCAGGATCAGGAGAATAAATTATGGCGCTCGGGTTTGCAGCGTTATTTTGATGTGGTAAGTATCGTGAGCGATAAAAAGCCTGAAGCTTACCGCCGCCTCTGCAGGGAACTGGATGTCCAGCCTTCAGAACTCGTCATGGTGGGTAACAGTTTCAAGAGTGATATTGCTCCTGCGCTGAGCATCGGCTGTTCTGCCATCCATATTCCTGCCCAATCTATTTGGGCGCATGAGAAGACTGAAGAGTATGAACACCCGAAACTCCGCCGCATCTCATATTTCAAGGAAATTCTTGATTGGATATAAAGGGAGAGAATATAGATCTTTCCTCTTTTTCTGCTGGTCCCATCTACGGTGTTTTTTTTCTGTATTGTGTATGTAAGTGCTTGAAAATCAATAAGTTTGTTCGCTTGTCCCTAAAATAAGGGGGCAAGCCTTACTTTAGGATAACTCTTAGTAAAAAGCGACTAAGAGTTATCCTATTTCTTTATCAATGTACGCAAGGATTTCTTCTTGCTGGTCTGGATGGAACCATTGGATAGTGGTATCCCGCTTAAACCAGGTAAGTTGCTTGCGCATGTATTCACGGCTGTGCGATTGGATTTGTCTGATAGCTTCATCGCGGTCTATCTCGCCGTCAAAGTAGGAGAACATTTCTTTGTAGCCTACGGTTCTCAACGAGGTGAGTCCCTTCTGCGGATATACGCTGCGTGCTTCTGCCTCCAGACCTTCGCCCATCATCATCAATACACGCTGGTTGATGCGGTCGTAGAGTTCTGTTCTGTCGCGGTTCAGACCTATCTTGATGATGCGGAAAGGGCGCTGCTTCTTTTCGGCTGTGCGGAAAGAAGTATAAGTCTTGCCGGTCTGATGACAGATTTCAAGTGCATGAACCACGCGGCGTGGATTCTTCCTGTCTACTATCGACCAGTGCTCCGGATCCATCTTGTGGAGTTCTTCTACCAGCGCCTCCAGCCCTTCCTCTTCCAGCCGCTGTTTCATCCAAGTGCGTATGTCGTCACGAACAGTAGGGATGTCGTCGATTCCTTTGCATACAGCATCGATATACATCATGCTGCCGCCTGTAAGCAGAGCCACATCATGATTCTTGAAGATGTCTTCCTGCAGGAGATTCATCACATCAGCCTCATATTGGGCAGCGCTGTAATATCTTCGATGTGGTGGTTTCCTACGAAATAATGCTTTACCCGTTGCTGCTGTTCGGCAGTAGGGGCTGCAGTTCCGATAGGAAGTTCGGCGAAGATCTGGCGGGAGTCGGCATTGATGATAGGTATAGCGAGATGCTCTGCCAGTGAAAGGCAAAGCTCCGTTTTACCTACACCGGTAGGACCTAAGACCACAATCAATGTTTTCATATATCATTTTTTATATTCAAGAAAAAAGCATCCTTGCTCGTTTCATAAACCTATGCAAGGATGCTCTTTTTACCTTTTTACCCTTTTACTTTTATCGGATAATGCCTCGCTGAGAACTCTCTACGAAGTCGATAATATACTGAATCTCCTTGGTAACCTCAAGATTCTTCTTGATTTCCTCAATACCTTCCTTCAATATACCCTTGCTGTAGAGCAGGCGGTAAGCCTCGTGGATGTTCTGGATGGTCTCATTGCTGAAACCGCGACGGCGCAGACCGATGAGGTTGATGCTGCAGTAGCGGGTTGGCTCCTTGCCGGCAATGATGTATGGAGGAATATCCTGAGAGAAACGGCAACCGCCCTGGATCATTACGTAGCCTGCGATATGGCAGAACTGGTGAACGAGAACGTTGGCGCTGACGATGGCGTTGTCGTCTATTACCACCTCACCGGCAAATTTGGTAGAGTTGCCGATAATCAAGCCGCTGCCGAGCACGCAGTCGTGAGCCACGTGAACGGTCTCCATCAGGAGGTTGTTGCTGCCTACTACGGTCTTGCCCTTAGAGGCTGTACCACGAGAGATAGTAACGTTCTCACGGATGCTGTTGTTATCGCCAACCTCGCAGGTTGTCTGCTCGCCCTTGAACTTCAAGTCCTGAGGTTGGTAGAGATGCTGGCGCCTGGGAAAAATTCATTATTGTTGCCGATGCGAGCGCCCACGTGGATGGTAACGCTGTTCTGCAATACGTTGTTATCGCCCAAAACGGTGTCCTTGTCGATATAGCAGAAAGGACCGATAATGTTGTTGTCACCGAGTTTTGCCTCTGGGTGAACGAACGCTAATGGACTAATCTGATTCATATTTCTATTTTATTATTACTTGTTCTTAACAATCTGTGCTGTGAAAGTAGCCTCTGCCACCACCTGGTCGCCTACGAACATATAGCCTTTCATAGAGCTGATGCCATGACGCACGGGTGCGAGGAGTTCTACACGGAAGAGGAGAGTATCGCCCGGAACCACCTTCTTGCGGAACTTCACATCATCGAGCTTCATGAAGTAAGTACTCCAGCGCTCAGGCTCCTCCAGCTGGTTCAATACGAGCAGACCGCCACACTGTGCCATCGCCTCTACCTGGAGAACGCCTGGCATCACTGGCTCTTCAGGGAAGTGACCGGTGAAGAAAGGCTCGTTGCTGGTTACATTCTTTACGCCCACGATGCTGTTAGGACCCATAGCAATGACCTTATCGACCAGCTGCATAGGGTAGCGGTGAGGCAGGAGCTGACGGATGCGGATATTATCCATGATTGGCTCCTCGTTAGGATCGTAGATAGGAGCCTGAATCTCGTGCTTGCGAATCTCCTTGCGCATGAGGCGGGCGAACTTGTTGTTTACGGTATGACCTGGACGCGTAGCGATGATGCGACCCTTGATAGGCTTGCCGATGAGTGCCATATCGCCGATGATATCGAGCAGTTTATGACGTGTACATTCGTTCTCCCACTGCAATGGGCGGTGCTGGATGTAACCCAACTTGTTTGCATCCATGTGAGGCACCTTGAGATGGTCGGCGAGCTGGTCGAGCTGAGCCTGTTCTACCTGGCGCTCGTAGATAACGATGGCATTGTCCAGGTCACCACCCTTAATGAGGTTAGCCTGAAGCAGAGGCATGATGTCGCGTACGAAAACGAAGGTACGGGCTGATGCAATCTCCTCTGCGTATGTCTCCATCTTTTCGAGGGTAGCAAACTGGCTGTTGATGAATTTGCTCTCGAAAGAACACATGGCTGTGATGCTGAAGTCCTCGTCAGGAAGGATGGTGATGACAGACCCATTATCATCTTTCACCTCAATCTTATGACGGATGATGTAGTAGTCTTTCTCAGCATTCTGCTCCTGGATGCCTATGCTCTGGATCTTCTCTACATACGGAGCAGCAGAACCGTCGAGGATAGGGAACTCAGGACCGTTTACCTGGATGAGACAGTTGTCGATGCCGAGGGCATAGAGTGCTGACATACCATGCTCGATGGTAGAAACACGGATATCGCCCTTACCGAGTACGGTACCGCGCTGTGTTTCAACAACGTTCTCAGCTACAGCCTGGATAACAGGCTCGCCTTCGAGGTCGATGCGCTGTATTTTATAACCGGTGTTCTCTGGTGCAGGATTGAAAGTTACGGTGAGGCTCAAGCCTGTATGCAAACCCTTTCCGCAAAGAGAGAAACTACCTTTCAGTGTCTTCTGTTTTGACATAATTATATCATTATTGAGCACGGATAACACGGATTTTTTCTCTGCGTTTTCTTCGGATTCCTTAGTGGCGTTAGCCTCCGCGTCATCCGTGTCATCCGTGCCTTATTATTTTTAATTGTTTTTCTTTAATTCTTCAATCTGCTTCTTCAGGTCGTTGAGTTCCTTGTACATGTCAGGCAAACGACGGAAGATGGCCTGAGACTTGAAGTAAGCGCGCTGCTCCATAGGAGGAGTTCCGATGAGCTGCTGGCCGCTCTTGAGGCTGCCCGGAACACCGCTCTGGGCACCGAGGAACACCTTATCGCCGATAGTGATGTGGCCGGCAAGACCCACCTGACCGCCAAACATACACCATTCGCCTACCTTTGTACTGCCTGCTATACCTACCTGAGAAGACATCACGGTGTTGGCACCGATATCGGTATTGTGGGCAATCTGTACGAGGTTGTCGAGCTTTACGCCCTTGCGAACATAGGTAGAACCCATTGTAGAACGGTCTACACAAGTGTTGGCACCAATCTCTACATCGTCTTCGATGGTAACTATACCAATCTGAGGAATCTTGTCGTAACCTTCAGGACCTGGAGCGAATCCAAATCCGTCGGCACCGATTACACAACCGGCATGAAGAGTAACGTTATTGCCTAATTTACAGCCGTGATATACGGTAACGTTCGGATAGATGAGTGCATTCTTACCAATCTTCACACCCTCTCCGATGTAGGCATGAGGATAAATCTGGCTACCTTCGCCTACCTCTGCACCATCGCTGATATATGCGAAAGCACCTACATATACGCCTTCAGCCACCTTAGCCTTTGGAGATACGAAAGCCAGCGGATCGATGCCGGTCTTCTTAGGCTTCATGGATTCGTACATCTGCAGGAGCTTAGCCACACACTCGTATGCATTCTTCACACGGATGAGGGTTGTGCTGACAGGGTGTTCCAATTCTACGTTCTCATCAATGAGTACGATGCTTGACTTGGTTTCGTAAACATAATGAGTGTATTTAGGGTTAGAAAGGAACGAGATGGCGCCTTCCTTACCTTCTTCGATTTTTGCGAAGGTGTTGACTGTTGCGTTCTCATCACCTTCCACACGGCCCTGAACGAACTGGGCTATTTGTTGAGCGGTAAATTCCATAATTTATCTGACTTCTAGTTTGTTTTATTTAGGTTCCCAAGGCATCATTACCTTTAGGTAACCGCAATTTGTTTGCAAAAATAGCAAAAAAGATTTAGATTCTCGACTTTATTTTGTAATATTTTGCTTTTTCTCCCCATAAAAAGGTATTTTTTAGGCGCAAAGCCTCTTTTTCAAGATACTTTGCGCCTAAATCGAGTTTTTATAACTTAGCAAGTTCTGCTGCCATTTCTGCCTGCAATTCCTTAGCTTTCTGACCTGCTACCTCAGCAAAGTCATCGCCGTTGCTGGCATAGATGATGCCGCGGGAAGAGTTGACGAGCAAGCCGCAGTCCTTGATGATGCCATACTTGCAAACCTCCTGCAGGCTGCCACCCTGTGCACCTACGCCCGGTACGAGGAGGAAGTGGTTAGGAGCCACCTTGCGGATATCTTCGAACATCTTGCCCTGTGTAGCGCCTACTACATACATCATGTTCTCATCGTTGCCCCATTCCTGGCTCTTCTTGAGAACCTTCTCGAAGAGGCGCTCGCCCTCCTTATCCTCGGTGAGCTGGAAGTCGTGGCTACCCTTGTTGCTGGTAAGTGCCAGGAGGATAACCCACTTGCCATCATACTCGAGGAATGGCTTGACTGAATCCTCACCCATATAAGGTGCTACGGTTACAGAGTCGATATTGTACTCCTCGAAGAATGTCTGGGCATACATCTTGCTGGTGTTGCCGATATCGCCGCGCTTGGCATCTGCGATGATGAAATGGTTTGGATAGTGACTGTGGAGATACTTGATGGTGTTTTCGAAGGCAATCATGCCATCGATGCCACGGCTCTCATAGAAAGCCAGGTTTGGCTTGTAAGCCACACAGTATGGGGCTGTTGCATCGATGATAGCCTGGTTGAATCTGAATATCATTTCGGCTTCTGCGCCCTGGATGTCTTCACTCTCGGTGATGCACTTAGGCAACTTGTTGATATCTGTGTCAAGACCTACGCACAAGAAACTCTTCTTGGCGAAAATCTGCTCTACGAGTTCTTTTCTGTTCATAATGGATTGATATGATGATTCATCGCCCCGATGTACGGAACGATGAATCGGGGTTTTACAATTCTGTTTCTTTCAGCTTCTCTGCGTTCTCGGCTACAGTCAGGGCATCAATCATGTCCTGAATATCACCTGCCAGGAAACCGTTGAGATCGTGAGTGGTGTAACCGATACGATGGTCGGTAACACGGCCTTGCGGGAAGTTGTAGGTACGGATCTTCGCACTGCGGTCGCCGGTAGAAACGAGGCTCTTGCGGCGGCTGGCGATATCGTCAACATACTTCTGGTGCTCACGGTCGTGGATGAATGTATAGAGGCGGCTCAAGGCACGCTCCTTGTTCTTTGGTTGGTCACGGGTTTCGGTACACTCGATGAGGATTTCCTCTACCTCGCCTGTGTTAGGGTTTTTCCAAGGGTAGCGGAGACGTACACCAGACTCCACCTTGTTCACGTTCTGACCACCGGCACCTGAACTTCGGAAGGTATCCCACTTGATATCGCCTTCGTTGATGTTCACTTCAAACTTGTCTGCCTCTGGCAATACGGCCACGGTAGCAGCTGAGGTGTGCATACGGCCCTGTGTTTCAGTAGCAGGCACACGTTGAACTCGGTGAACACCTGATTCGTACTTCAATGTACCGTAAACGTCAGTACCGCTTACAGCGAAGTCGATTTCCTTGTATCCACCTACTGCGCCTTCAGAAACAGAAGTCACGCTGACGGTCCATCCCTTCGATTCGCAGTATTTCTTATACATATTAAATAGGTCGCCTGCAAAGAGGGCTGCCTCGTCGCCTCCGGCACCGCCTCGGATTTCCATCTGTACGTTCTTGGCGTCTTCTGGGTCCTTAGGTACCAGCGCAATCTTGATTTCTTCTTCAAGTTTAGGCTGCAGCGCCTCGTTCTCGTTGAGTTCTTCGCGAGCCATCTCCTTCATTTCCGGATCGCTCTCGTTGGCAAGGATGTCCTTTGCCTCCTTGATGCTATTCAGACAGTTGATGTATCGCTTGCGTGCGTTCATGATGTCACCCAGGTCTTTCCATTCCTTGGTGAGCTTCACGTAGCGTGGCTGGTCGGCGATGACATCTGGGTCGGTAATGAGGGTGCTTACTTCCTCGTATCGGCTCTCTAAGCCTTCTAGCTTCTGTAATATGTTGTTATTATCCATTAATCTTAATTCTATTTTTAGTATTCGAATGTTCCGAATTCGCTCTTGATGGTCAGGCTGCGCTTGCCTTCTTCGATGTGACCCACAATCTGGGCATCGATGTTGAAGCTCTTGCTGATGGCGATAACCTTCTCGGCAACCTCAGGACGTACGTAGATCTCCATGCGGTGACCCATGTTGAATACCTGATACATTTCCTTCCAGTCGGTCTCTGAGCAGTCGTGGATCGCCTTGAAGAGTGGAGGTACTGGGAACATGTTGTCCTTCACTACCTTGCAGTTCTCGCCTACGAAGTGAAGAACCTTGGTCTGGGCACCACCGGTGCAGTGAACCATACCGTGAACCTCTGGGCGGAGTTCGTCGAGAATCTTCTTGATGACAGGAGCGTAGGTGCGGGTAGGAGAGAGAACCAACTCGCCGGCATTGATAGGTGAACCCTCTACCTCATCAGTCAACTTATACTTACCGCTGTAAACCAACTCGTCTGGCACGGCGTGGTCGTAGCTCTCAGGATAGTTCTCTGCGAGATACTTGGCGAATACATCGTGGCGGGCAGAAGTAAGTCCGTTGCTGCCCATACCGCCGTTGTACTTCTTCTCGTAAGTAGCCTGACCTGTAGAAGAAAGACCTACGATG
>ENA-OQHU01000030-OQHU01000030.1-human-gut-metagenome-genome-assembly--contig:-NODE-30-length-26267-cov-2.432479_pt1 | contig 26267 bp, 20 predicted proteins | sample MGYA00242568_ERZ504729 | MGnify/ENA primary metagenome ERZ504729 (study PRJEB26092, sample SAMD00036223) | human gut metagenome | host: Homo sapiens | study: EMG produced TPA metagenomics assembly of... | reverse complement strand
TTAAACCAGCGTATTACCTCAAGTCGCTTTATGGGGTAAGGGGATTTTGTGTCTGCGAACATTTCTGTTGTGCAAGAAATATGTACAATAAAATGAATTTTGTCGCTTTGCAAGCAAAATCCCACTAAACCCTATAGGTTGCGGATTTGAGGTTATCTATATAATAATGTGAAAAGATAGTGCAAAGATAGTGTAAAATACAGAGAAAACAAAATATAGCATCAATATTTTAACTTTTTTATTAATGTGGCAGAAAATATTCAAAAGACACAAAATGCATAGCTGTATTTTAGCCACAACAGCTCACAAATGGTCTTTTTGATGCGCAAAAATTGTAAACGTTTAGTGGTTTTTTGCATAAAAAAATCGAGATTTATTTGATTTATATCAATATTTGTCTTAATTTTGCACCCAGAAAAAGAATTGATTTTCAAAAACGATAAAATCATAACTACATAAAAAACACAAACTGCTGAAACATTCAAAAACTTCAAAGTCCTCGACGCGATGTCGGGGCTTTTTGTTTTCTTCTCATCTAAAGGCTTTTCTTACCATTTATTTTTCCTCGTTTTTGTCTCTTTTTCGTTAGATTTTACGAAAATGGATGCTTTTTGAACAAAAAGTATACTCTTTTCTCTGCAAAATAACTTATCTTTGCATGCGGTTTTGTTGTATGCAGCAGTAACTGGAGTAGTATGCCGGCTATACTGCTGTAGCATCATAGAGAAGATTATAAATCAACCTAACAATAAAATGAAAATGAAGCAAAAAGTTTGTATTGCTAAGTATTTTTGTTGCTCGGCACGGTTTGTGCGAAAGCCAACAATTATAAAGTAAGTTCACCTGACGGCAGATTGGCGGTCAAGGTGGAATGTGTAGACGGAAAGGCTTTCTATTCGGTAGAGCTGAATGGCAAGCAGATGCTTAAACCTTCTGCCTTGGGACTGGTAGCCAACTATGGCGACTTCTCCCAGCATCTTACCATGGGTGCGATGAAAGGAACAGAGAAGCATCTTTCTTACGACATGACCCGTATCAAGAAAAGCCACATCGAAAAGGATGTTTATGAGGCTACCATCGGATTCCTCAATGCCAAGAAGGATTCCATGACCTTGCATCTCCATGTAAGCAACAACGATGTTGCCTACAAATATGAGATGATCCGTCCGAAGAAGAATAACCCTAAGTCGGTGATTATATATAATGAGGTGAGCGGTTTCAATTTCCCTGAGCAGACCACCACTTTCCTCTGCCCTCAAATCGGTCCGATGACTGGTTGGGAACGAACCAAACCATCTTACGAAGAAGAATATACTCCGAATGCTCCGATGACAAAGAAGTCGCAGTTTGGTGTGGGCTATACCTTCCCTTGTCTCTTCAAGGTGGGTAATGACGGTTGGGCATTGGTCAGCGAAACAGGAGTATCGAGTGCATATCCAGCCAGCAGACTTTCTGATTATGATGCAGCGAAGGGATATACGGTAGCTTTCCCTCAGAAAGGTGAAAACAACGGAATCGGTTCAGAATATGCCGGTATACCTTTGCCGGGCGAAACACCATGGCGTACCATCACCGTTGGCACCACATTGGCTCCTATAGTAGAAACTACCATCCCTTACGATGTGGTAGAACCTCTGTATGAGCCAACTCAGCAGTATAAGCCTTCACGCTATACCTGGAGCTGGCTGATCTGGCAGGATGAGAGTATCAACTATGATGACCAGGTGAAGATGATAGATGTTGCTGCGGCTCAGGGCTATGAGGCTATCCTCGTAGACAACTGGTGGGACCAGCGCATCGGTCGTGACAAGATTGAGAAATTGGCTCAGTATGCCAAGAGCAAGCAGGTTAGTCTGATGCTCTGGTATAATTCGAATGGTTTCGAGAATGATGCTCCACAGACTCCACGTCAGATTATGAACAATTCCATCGTCCGCAAGAAGGAGATGGCTTGGATGAAGAAGATAGGTATTGTGGGAATCAAAGTTGATTTCTTCGGTGGTGACAAGCAGGAGACGATGAAACTCTACGAAGATATTCTGAGCGATGCCAACGATTATGGTCTGGAGGTGATCTTCCACGGTTGTACCATGCCTAGAGGTTGGGAGCGCATGTATCCTAACTATGTTTCCAGCGAGGCAGCATTGGCTTCAGAGAATGTATATTTCACCGATTATCATGCCAAAAAGGAGGCTTTCGAGATGACGATGCATCCGTTCTCAAGAAATGCTGTAGCCAGCTTCGACTGGGGTGGCGTGATGATGAACAAATATCTTTCAAGAGATAACAAGAGCCGCCATCAGCGCTATACAAGTGATGTCTTCGAGATGGCAACCGCTATCACCAATCAGAGCAGCGTAAACTGTGTTTGTCTCTATCCTAACAATCTTCAGGATGTTCCTCAATGGGAATTGGACTGGTTGAAGGGCTTGCCTACAGCATGGGACGATGTGAAGTTTATCGCAGGATATCCTACGAAGTATGCGGTTGTAGCCCGTAAGGCGTCTCAAGAGAACGGCTCTGGTGCAGCAATCAATAACGGAAAATGGATTGTCGGTGGTTTGAATGCTACAGACAAGCCGCTCACCCTGACCCTCAATCTGCCTATGTTCGCTGGCAAGACTGTGGAATATCTTACCGACCAGCCAAAGAAACAGGGTGAGAAGTTCTACACTTCGGTAAAGAAGACCTTGAAAGTAGGCAAGAATGGTAAGGCAAAGGTTGTGATTCAGCCAAATGGCGGTATTATCATCAATTAGAATGCTGTTCATCGCCGGTAATGAATCCGCAGAAACAATACATAATAAATAAAAAGGGGTGATTACAAAATCATCCCTTTTTTCGTCTTAAAACTAAATTAAAAACTAAACGAATAACAATAATGATGACAGCAAACTACAGCAGAAAGTGGATGATGGCAGGTCTTCTTGCTTTTTCTGCCTTTACCTCCCCAGTCATGGCACAGCACAATGGACTGGTAGATATGAGCCACAGCAAGGAAGCCCGAATGGTAAATATGCCTTTGGGAAGTACCCGTTGGACAGGCGGTTTTTGGGGTGGCCGATTCAAGGTCTTTTCAGAAACCTCGCTTTGGGATATGTGGAAAACCTGGGATACACCCGAGGTATCGCACGGCTTCCGTAATTTCGAGATTGCGGCGGGCGATGCTGAAGGCGAACATTGGGGACCTCCTTTTCATGATGGCGATATGTATAAATGGCTTGAGGCATGTGCTTCGGTTTATGCAGTAACCCATGATCAGAAACTAGATGCCTGATGGATCGCTTTATTGCCGAAGTAGCTAAGGCACAGCGTGCCGATGGTTATATCCATACCCCTGTGGTGATAGATGAGCGCCATAAGGGCATCGATACGCATGCTCTCAAAGACCGGAAAGATGAAGCCGAAATCGGTATCACAGTAGGAGGAAAAGATGAGAAAGGAGCCTTTGCCAGCCGTCTCAACTTCGAAACCTATAATCTGGGACATCTGATGACTGCCGGTATCGTACATTGGCGTGCCACAGGCAAGAAGACACTCTTCAACTGTGCACTCAAGGCAGCCGATTTTCTCTATGATTTTCTGAAGAACCAGCGCGATGAGTTGGCGCGCAATGCAATCTGTCCTTCTCATTATATGGCAGCTTCTGAGATGTACCGTGCTACCGGTGACAAGCGTTATCTGGAACTGGCAGAAGGATTGATAGCCATTCGTGATGAAGTGAAGAATGGTGAAGATCACAATCAGGATCGCCATCCTTTCCGTGAGCAATATGAGGCGATGGGGCATGCGGTGAGAGCCAACTATCTCTATGCGGGTGTAGCTGATCTCTATGCCGAAACAGGCGAGAAGCAACTCATGAAGAATCTGTCCAGTATCTGGGATGATATCACCTATCGCAAGATTTATATCACAGGTGGATGCGGTGCCCTCTATGATGGTGTGTCACCTGATGGAACCACTTACGATCAGCCTAGCATTCAGCAGATTCACCAGGCATACGGCAGAGCATATCAGTTGCCAAACGAGACTTCGCATAATGAAACCTGTGCGCAGATTGGTAATATCTTCTTATCCTGGCGTATGCTCGAAACCACAGCTGATGCCCGCTATATGGATATGGTAGAAAACGAACTCCTGAATGGAGTCTTGCCGGGCATTTCGCTCGATGGTACCCGATATTTCTATACTCAGGCCCTGCGCCGTACGGGCGATTTCCCTTATGTGATGCGCTGGCCGAAAACCCGCCAGAAGTATATCAGTTGCTTCTGCTGTCCACCTAACACCCTTCGTGCACTTTGCGAAGCGCAGGAGTATGCTTATGCCGTGAAAGGGGATACTTTGTGGGTGAACATGTATGGTGATAATCATCTGAAAACAAAGGATGTTGATATGGAGATGACTTCAGGTTATCCTTATGATGGCAAGGTTTCCATTCGCATCAACAAGGCTAAGAATATCAGAACCTTGATGCTCCGCGTGCCGGGAGAGGGTAGATATGAGGCGATTTCTGCTACTGATTCAAAAGGCAGACAGACTGGTTGGAAGAAGGGAACCCTCGTAGAACGAACATTTGATATGAAACCTCGTCTGGTGGAGGCTAACCCTTTGGTTGAAGAGAATAAGAACCAGATAGCCGTGATGCGCGGACCTATTGTCTATTGTTTGGAAAATGTGGATATCGATGCTTCTTCTGTTCCTGCTTCCTGCAAAGATAAGTATGGTAGGGTAAGCGTGAATGATATCGTGATTCCTGCTGATATCCAATGGACTGAAGTAAAAAAGACGATCGACGGTCACGAGTTTGTTGCGCTTCAGGGGGAGGCGCTGCTTGCTGAAAAGGGAACTGCAGCATCCTGGCAGAAGAACCAGCTTTACCGTACACTTGCTCCTGCCCAGAAAAAAGTAAATGTTACGCTCATTCCTTATTATGCCTGGGATAATCGGGGTAGTGATGTGGAAATGTCGGTTTGGCTTTCAGTTAGAAAATAATTTTTTTTAGTTATGAAATTAAGAAGAATCCTATTGCTGGGAATGCTGGGCTTCAGCCTCGCTCTCTCTGCAGAAAATAAGAAGATAGGCTATGTGCAAGTATCACCAGATTCTTCTCTCGCTGATGCGGTTCGCAAGGCTCGCGAGATGAGAAGATTGGGACAGGCAGATTCGGTAGTAGTTAAAATGCAGGCGGGGCAATACCGACTCTATGAACCTCTGGTGCTCCGTCCGGAAGACAGTCATCTCTGTTTTGAGGGAACGCCTTCGGTAAAGCATTCGGCAGGTACGGTACTTACAGGAGCCGTACCTGTTACCGGATGGAAGAAACAGGGCAGATATTTGGTGGCTGATGTGCCTGATTTCAATGGATGTCCTATGAATTTCCGACATCTCTGGGTGAATCACTCGCGGGCTGATAGGGCACGTGGCGTGAGTGATTTCAATCAGATGCCGCGCATCAGATGGGGAGACAAGAAGAAACGCGTCATCTGGGTTCCGGCTTCTGCTGTTCGTCAGCTTCTGACGGGTGCTAAGGATAAGGCGGGTAACAGCATCATCCGACCGGATGCAAGATATGCAGAGATGACGCTGCATCAGATGTGGGAGGTAAGTTATCTGCGCATCAGAAACATCCGTATTCAGGGCGATTCTGCTGCCATATCTTTCCACGATCCTGAGGCTAAGATTCAGTTTGAACGTCCTTGGCCTTCACCTATGTATAATTGTGAGCACAATTCTCCTTTCTTTATCTCGAATGCGCTGCCTCTTCTGGATAAACCGGGCGAATGGTATCATGATATCCGTACGCATAAACTGTATTATATGCCTAGGAAAGGGGAGCGTATGGATGTTGCGGCGCCGGCTTTGAAAACGTTGGTGAAATTCGAGGGAACCAGAGAAAAAATGGTGGATGCTGTTACTTTCAGAAATGTAAACTTTGAAGTTACAACATGGAACCGCCCTTCTTACAAGGGACATGTACCTTTGCAGGCGGGAATGTTCATTACCGAAGGTTACAAACTGCGCCCTAGTATCGACCGTGTGAACAACCATAAACTAGATAATCAGGATTGGCTTGGCAGACCCGCTGCTGCTGTTGAATTGCGCTATGCAAGCAGAGCGGTTTTCGATTCATGCTCTTTTGGACATCTGGGTGGCGATGGTCTCGATTTTGTTGAGGGTTGCCGGGATGGAGCAGTACTTAGCAGCACCTTCGAAGATATAGCGATGAATGGATTGGTATGTGGCAGCTTTTCGCCTGCCGGTCTGGAGACGCATCTGCCTTATCGTCCGCAGGATTTGCGTGAGGTGTGCAGTGGACTGCATGTCAGGAACTGCGAGTTCTCTGATGTTACAAACGAGGAGTGGGGTACCTGTGCTATCGCTTTGGGTTACGTCAGCCGCATGAACATCGAACATAATTATATTCATGATGTCAGTTATTCGGCTATCAGTATGGGATGGGGTTGGAATCGCGATTTGGTTGTGATGCATGATAATCGCATTCATGCCAATCTTATCGAGCGCTATGCTGCCCATATGTACGATTGCGCTGGCATCTATACACTTGGCAACCAGCCAAACACGGTTATTTCAGAGAATGTAGTGCGGGATATCTTCCATCCTTCCTACGTACACGATCCTCATCATTATTTCTATCTCTATACTGATGAGGGTTCTTCTAATATTCTCCTGAAAGATAACTGGACGCCAGAAGAGAAATTCCTGAAAAACGCCTGCGGTCCTAATAATGTCTGGCAGAATAATGGTCCGCAGGTGGCTGATGAAATTGTGAAGAAGGCAGGGAAAATAAAGGAGTAGGGATGAAGTGAAAAATAAAAACAGCTGTCTTTGCTAATTAGAAAGTTCAAGGTTCAAAGTAAAAAACGTATGAAATTTATCGGAATATGGATGGTCAGTATGATGCTGCCATCTGGATTACATGCAGCCATATGGCTGAAGAATCTGAAAGTGGAATATCGGAATACTCCACTGGCAGTAGGTGTCATGCATCCTCGGTTTGCCTGGCAGATGGAGGTTGATGACAAAAGTAGAGGAAATCTGCAGAGTGCTTACCGGATATCTGTTATTGATGAAACGGGTAAGGAAGTCTGGAATACGGGTAAGGTGAAAAGTACCGAATCGCTAGGCATACAGTATGCTGGCGAATCGCTTCGCCCTTCTACCCGCTACCAGTGGCATCTTACAGTCTGGAATCAGAAAAACGAAGAGCTGCAGGCTTCTTCTGCTTTTGAAACAGCCTTGGTGCTGGGTACAGACTATAACCATCCTGTCGCGACAGCCGGAAAAGGAACATATCTGGCTTGGGAAGGTGCTAAATGGATAGGAAGAGGCAATGCTCCCGTGATGTTCTATGCCCCTTATTTCCCAACCTTCCGACTTCATTACGAACTGCAACTCGATAAGAAATCGAAGTCAACAGCAGCTTCCTTCATCTTCGGTGCCAACGATCCCCGACTGATGGATCGCAATAAGAATCTCTTAGGGGTATCCAATGCGAAGGATTCTTCTTATATCCGCGTAGAACTTGATATTGCGCCTCTCAGAAAGTCGAAGCCTGCCCGTATCAATTTCTATCGTCGGGGCTACAAGGTTGGCGAGACGGATGCCGCATCTTTGGTTTCCTACGATATTCCTACTGCGGTTATCAACAGGCAGAACCAGTATGCTGCCCATCAGATAGATATTTCGATGGATACCGGTGCGGCTACTCTCTTCCTGGATGGAAAGGAAATTGTTGGTGAAAAGGTAGAAATCGATACTGATGGCAAACAGCATTCTGTAGGAAGTCTGATTCTGAATCCTACCGGAGAACAGGGTAATAACTATATTGCCTATCCGATGCTAGTCGATTGGGGATATTACGTGGCTAAAGGTCAGAAGGCTACTTTCAGTCATATTGAGGTAAGAAACTTTAAATCGCCTCAGAATGTGGTAGCTGCTCCTTTACAGCAACTCTCTGCCAGCCAGTTCTCTGCCAACCAGTTCTCTGCCAACCAACTCTCTGCCAATCAGCTCTCTGTAGATGGAAAGAAAGAGGGTGCGCTTGGCATCTTTGCCTTTAAGGAGAATACTGCGCCTATGCTTCGTACAGAGTTTGCTACCTCCGGCAAAAAAGTCAGAAAAGCCCGTCTTTATGCTACTGCCCGCGGAATCTACGACATCTATATAGATGGTAAGGCAGTAAGTAAAGCTTATTTCAACCCTGGTACTACAGAGTATAACCATACTCATACTTACCAGACCTTCGATGTAACTTCTTTGCTTCAGCAGTCGGGTGAGCATGCTATCGGAGCCGTCCTTTCCGAAGGATGGTGGAGTGGTGGTGCCACCTATGTAACCGGAAATTGGAATTTCTATGGCGACAGGCAGTCGTTAATGGCAAAGTTGCAGATAACCTACGAGGATGGTTCACAGCAAACCATCGTTACCGATCCTGCAACCTGGAAAAGCTATGATGATGGCGCTGTAAGATATGGCAGTTTCTTTATGGGTGAGGTATATGATGCACGCAAGGAACAAGACTGCAAAGGATGGGCGATGCCTCATTTCGATGACAGAAATTGGCAGACTGCTGTAGAAGTGAAGAAATCAGATTTCAAGACTTCTGAGGATTTCCAGCTTCTTCCTGATATGGCAGAGGCAATCATGCCTGTTGATACCCTGACGGCTCTCAATTGTGTAGAACCGCGCAAGGGTGTTTATGTCTATGATCTCGGACAGAATATGGCGGGTGTTCCGCTGGTACATTTCTCAGGTTTGAAACCTGGCACGGAAGTAAAGATCCGTACAGCCGAAATCAAATATCCTGATTTGCCAGCCTATCAGGATCATGTAGGCATGATCATGACCGAGAATCTGCGTGTGGCAACTTCGCAGGATGTTTATGTAGCCAGGGGAGGTGAAGAGACTTTCTCGCCTAGATATACCCTTCATGGATTCAGATATCTTGAGATTACGGGTGTTGATGCTCCGGTAGCGCCAGACCAGATAAAGGCGATCGTAGTGAGTTCGATGAATGAGCAGGCTTCGCAATATTCTACCTCCCGTTCTGATATCAACCGCTTGTGGCTCAATTCGGTATGGTCTACGCGTTCTAATTTCATGTCTGTTCCAACCGATTGTCCTCAGCGTAATGAACGTCTGGGTTGGATGGGTGATATTTCCGTATTCGGGCGTTCTGCTACATATATTACCGATGCTTCCCAGTTCTTGCGCCGCTATCTTATCTCTGTCCGTGATTTGCAGAGTGCTAAGGGACAGTATCCAGATGTAGCTCCAACCAATTGTGGCTTCGGTGGCTTGTTATGGGCAAGTGCCGGTGTAACCTTGCCTTGGGAGCTCTACCAGCAATATGGCGACAAGGCTATGTTGGCTGAACATTACGCATCGATGAAACGCTATATCCAGTTTGTGCTGGATGAGTATGTGGATAAGAAAACAGGACTTATCGTACAGCATCATCAGTGGGGCGATTTGGGCGATTGGCTCAGTCCGTCTTATGAAAAAGATGATAAGTCGCTCGTATGGGAATGTTATTTCATATTCGATCTGGATATTCTTTCTCAGATGGCAAAGGCTTTGGGCAAGACTGAGGATGCGGCATGGCTGACCCGGTTGGCGAACGAGCGCAGGGCTTTCTTCAGGAAAACATTCGTTGATGAGGCTACAGGTAAGACCATCTGTTCGTGGTATGATGCTGAGCGCAAGGGACAGTTGATTGATACCCAGACATCTTATGCTCTTCCTTTGGCATTCCATGTGGTAGATGGTGACTTACAGAAGAAGATGGCGGCTCATCTCGCTGCAGCCATCAAGACTCCGATGGCCGGTTATCCTGCTTATTCGCTCCTGACGGGTTTTATCGGTACCGCTTGGATAAGTAAGGCACTTTCGGATAATGGTATGTCCGAGGAGGCTTACCGTTTGCTGCAGTACGAGGGTTATCCTTCCTGGCTTTATCCTGTAAAGAATGGAGCCACGACGATTTGGGAGCGTTTGAACTCTTATACAGTAAAGGATGGATTTGGTGAGAACAACAGTATGAATTCGTTCAATCACTATTCTTTTGGAGCTGTAGCATCGTGGATGTACAATTACTCTCTCGGTATCTGCCGTGATGAGAAATCGCCTGGTTTCAAGCATTTCATCCTGAAGCCGGAGGTTGACCCTACGCGTGGCATTACTCATGCTGAGGGTTATTACGATTCAATGTATGGCAGAATCAGCAGCCGTTGGCAATATACTGATTCCGGTATCCGTTATGAGTTTACGGTTCCTGCCAATACGACAGCCTCTCTCTACTTGCCTGCCCCTGCTGTCTCTTTCATTTCAGAGAATGGTAAGCCATTGAAAAAGGCATCGGGAGTCAGATACGTAAGTGCTGATAAGGAACTCCATCATTTGGAGCTCGCCTCTGGATCTTATCAGTTTGATATAAAACAGAAATAACTTGCTAAAGTTCTGTAAAATAAAAAATGGGTGGCAGATTTGATATCTGTCACCCATTATCTTTATGATTAAAACCTGTATCCTGCGGATAGATTATCTGCTGGAATTATTGGTTCTTGAAGACCAATCCATCTGCATCTGTATGATCGATGGTAATTGGCTTCTCTCTGCTAACCTCTTCTGCAAGAATCTTCTTACTCAAGTCGTTCAAGACATAATCCTGGATAGCGCGTTTTACAGGACGGGCACCAAACTCAGGGTCGTATCCTACCTTTGCCAGATACTGGATAGCTGCAGGAGTCCAGCGAAGTTCAAAGCCCTGAGGCTCCAACATCTTCTTTACTCGCTTCATCTGAAGTTCTACAACCTCGGCAATCTGCTCCTGGGTCAACGGCTTGAAGGTAATGATATCATCAATACGGTTCAGGAACTCAGGACGGAAGGTCTTGCGCAACATCTCACGGCTTGCGTTGGAAGTCATGATGATGATGGTGTTCTTGAAGTTGACTACACGACCCTTGTTGTCAGTCAACCGACCATCGTCCAATACCTGCAACAGGGTATTGAATACGTCAGGATGCGCCTTCTCTATCTCATCGAAGAGAACCACACTATATGGTTTGCGGCGTACAGCCTCAGTCAACTGACCACCTTCATCGTAGCCTACATACCCTGGAGGCGCACCGATCAGACGGGTTACGCTAAACTTCTCCTGATATTCACTCATATCAATTCGGGTCATCATCGACTCGTCATTGAACAGATACTCAGCCAGCGCCTTGGCAAGTTCCGTCTTACCTACACCGGTAGTACCGAGGAAGATAAAGCTGGCGATAGGACGCTTAGGATCCTGCAAACCGGCACGGCTGCGGCGAACGGCATCACTTACAGCGGTGATAGCCTCGTCCTGTCCGATGACTCTCTTGTGGAGTTCTTCCTCCAGATGGAGCAGTTTCTCACGCTCGCTCTGCATCATACGGCTTACTGGTATTCCGGTCCAGCGGCTTACAACCTCAGCGATATCATCAGCAGTAACCTCCTCTCTGACCATCGCTGCGCCACCCTGTGTACTCTTCAGCTGCTCCTGAATCTTCTTGATGTCATCCTCGAGCGCCTTCAGGTTTGAGTAGCGGATTTCAGCTACGCGTTCGTAATTGCCTTCGCGCTCCATGCGTTCAGCCTCAAACTTCAGGTTTTCTATCTCCTGCTTATCCTGCTGAATCTTGTTGACGAGCGCTTTTTCGCCTTCCCATTTAGCACGGAAGTCATGCTCCTGATCCTTCAATTCTGCAATTTCCTTATCCAGCTGCTGAATCTTAGGCTGGTCATTCTCGCGCTTGATGGCCTCACGCTCAATCTCCAACTGCTTCAAGTGGCGGGTAATCTCATCCAGTTCTTCTGGTACAGAGTCACGCTCCATTCTCAGTTTGGCTGCTGCCTCATCCATCAGGTCGATAGCCTTGTCAGGGAGGAATCTATCAGAGATGTATCTCTCTGATAACTTGACGGCTGCGATGCAGGCATCATCCTGAATACGTACCTTATGATGGTTCTCGTAGCGCTCCTTGATACCACGGAGGATACTGATGGCGTCTATCTCGTCAGGCTCATTGACCATGACGGTCTGGAAACGGCGTTCCAGCGCCTTATCCTTCTCGAAGTACTTCTGGTACTCGTTGAGGGTAGTAGCACCGATGGCTCTCAGTTCACCACGAGCCAGGGCTGGCTTCAGAATGTTGGCAGCATCCATGGCACCCTCGCCACCGCCAGCACCTACCAGCGTGTGAATCTCATCGATGAAGAGGATAATCTGGCCGTTGGCGTTGGTTACCTCTTTTATGACGCTCTTCAGACGCTCCTCGAACTCACCCTTATATTTGGCACCGGCTACCAGCGCACCCATATCGAGAGAATAGAGTTGCTTGTTCTTCAGATTCTCCGGTACATCGCCACGTACGATACGCTCGGCAAGACCTTCTACGATAGCGGTCTTACCTGTACCAGGTTCACCTATCAGAATAGGGTTGTTCTTGGTTCTTCGTGACAGAATCTGGAGTACTCTTCTTATTTCCTCATCACGTCCGATAACTGGGTCCAGCTTGCCGCTTCTTGCCTGTTCTACAAGGTTTTTCGCATATTTCTCCAAACTCTGATAGTTATCATCAGCGCTTTGTGATTTTACGTTCTGTCCCTGTCTCAGTGCCTGGATGGCAGCGAGCATATCTTTGGCATTTGCACCAGCATCCTTCAGAATACGTGCAGCAGTAGAGTTGCCCTGTACGATAGCCAATAGAATAGGTTCTACGCTAACGAACTCGTCGCCCATTTTCTTGGCGGTATCCTCGGCATTCATCAGTATCTGGTTAGTCTCGTTGCTGAGGTACGGCTGACCGCCGCCCTGCACACGAGGCAGATGTTGCATCTCCTGACGCAAGAGCATGGCGATTTGCTGTCCGTTCATGCCCAACTTCTGAAAGATGTAGTTGGTCACATCGGTAGCCTTTTCAAGAATACCGCTAAGCAGATGTACCGGTTCGATGGTTTGCTGACCATTTCGCTGCGCAATGTTTACGGCTTCCTGTACCGCCTCCTGCGCCTTGATTGTAAATTTGTCGAATGTCATATTAATATCTCCTTTCTTATATTATATATTCTTATTTGTGTTATTTGGATGAGCTCCGGAATCTCCTCTTCGGAAACCTCCCGGTGCGTTCCTCCCATCCTTTAGCGAAACTTATGCCTATTCGTTGAAAATCAATGGTTTACTGACAATCTGTCTTGTTTTGGGTAGATAAAAGATAGAAATAAGATGTATTTCCGGACAGAATGACAGAAGAAGGCGGTTTGAGTACGGCTGAAGGCCCAGGTTCCTTTCAGGACATGTGGGGCTTACTGGCGAAAGTTCAGTACGCGAAGAAATGATAGGATTAGAATTCGCTCAGATTGCTTATTTCTTGATTTCTCTCAATTATCTTTTAAATATCCTTTAAATAATGCTATTTTATGGGGGGAAATGTTGTGTAATCAAAATAATCTTCGTACCTTTGCACCATCATAAATTATAATTTATAAGTTCAATGGCTGAAACAAAGAAAATCAAGACAGCGTTGGTGTCTGTCTTCCACAAGGATGGCTTGGACGAATTGCTCGCCAAGTTGAATGAAGAGGGTGTAAAATTCCTGAGTACTGGTGGTACCCAGAAGTTTATCGAATCTTTGGGTTATGAATGCGAGAAAGTTGAGGAGGTCACTACCTATCCATCTATCTTGGGTGGCCGCGTAAAGACTCTTCATCCTAAAATATTTGGAGGTATCTTGGCTCGCCGTGACAACGAGGGTGACCAGGAGCAGATGAAGGAATACGAAATCCCTTCTATCGATCTCGTCATCGTAGACTTGTATCCTTTCGAGCAGACTGTAGCTAGCGGTGCTAGCGATGCTGATATCATCGAGAAAATCGATATTGGCGGTATCTCTTTGATTCGTGCAGGTGCCAAAAACTTCAAGGACGTGGTGATCGTTCCTAGCAAGACTGAATACGGCGTATTGCTCGATATCCTGAAGAAGAAGGGTGCTGAGACTGATATCGAAGACCGCAAGATGTTTGCAGAGCGTGCATTCGGTGTAAGCTCTCACTACGATACTGCAATCCATGCATGGTTTGCTAAGTAAACTCTCGGAAAAATAAAGTAGTTAAGGAGTTAAGAAGTGGAAGAAGTCAGGACAAGTGTCTGCGGGGGATTCCATCCCCGGTATATGACAGACTGTTGCCGTGGCTTCTATGCTCCTTTAACTCCTTAACTCCTTAAATAAAAAGAAAATTTTAAGCTTAAAATAATATAGATTTTAGAAACGAAATGGGATTTTTTTCATTTATTCAGGAAATCGCAATGGACTTGGGTACAGCCAATACCATCATTATCAGTGATGATAAGATTGTAGTGGATGAACCTTCTGTTGTAGCCCTTGACCGCCGCACCGACAAGATGATTGCTGTGGGCGAGAAGGCTAAGATGATGTACGAGAAGACTCATGATAATATCCGTACTATCAGACCATTGCGTGATGGTGTGATTGCCGACTTTACTGCCTGTGAGCAGATGATGCGTGGATTGATTAAGATGGTTCATACTGGTAGCCGTCTCTTCTCTCCTTCACTCCGTATGGTTATCGGTGTACCTTCTGGTTCTACCGAGGTTGAGCTTCGTGCTGTGCGCGACTCTGCCGAGCATGCCGACGGACGTGATGTATATTTGATTTTTGAGCCAATGGCAGCCGCTATCGGTATCGGTATCGATGTTGAGGCTCCAGAGGGTAATATGATTGTTGATATAGGTGGTGGTTCTACCGAAATCGCTGTCATCTCATTGGGTGGTATCGTATCGAACAACTCAATCCGTACAGCCGGTGACGACCTTACTGCCGATATCCAGGAATATATGAGCCGTCAGCACAACGTGAAGGTTTCTGAGCGTATGGCTGAGCGTATCAAGATTCATGTGGGTTCAGCTCTGACCGATCTGGGTGATGAGGCTCCAGAGGACTTCATCGTACATGGTCCTAACCGTATTACAGCGTTGCCTATGGAGGTGCCTGTATGCTACCAGGAGATTGCTCACTGTCTGGATAAGACCGTGGCAAAGATTGAGAACGCTGTGCTCTCAGCATTGGAGAACACACCTCCTGAGCTCTATGCCGATATCGTGAAGAATGGTATCTGGCTCTCTGGTGGTGGTGCTTTGCTCCGCGGTCTCGACAAGCGTTTGCAGGATAAGATCAATATCCCATTCCACATTGCAGAAGATCCATTGCACAGTGTTGCCAAGGGTGCTGGTATTGCGTTGAAGAATGTAGACCGTTTCTCATTCTTGATGAGATAATCAGAACTTATTCTAATAGTAAGAATAAAGTATGCGCAACCTTTTAGAGTTTTTAGCGAAATACAACCATTGGTTTGTCTTCCTGATTCTTGAGGTGGTGAGTATGGTGCTGTTGTTTCAGTATAACAGCTATCAGGGCAGTGCCTGGTTCTCCTCGGCTAATGCCGTAACGGGTAAGTTGTATGAATGGGATGCGAATGTGGAAACATTCTTCTCGCTTACCAAGGTGAATCAGGAACTGACACAGCGCAATGCGTATCTCGAACAGGAGGTGCAGAAACTTTCTGACAGTCTCGTGAGCGTGACCAAGGATAGCAGCATCTACCATCGTGACCAGTTTGCATTGCTGAGAAACTATCGTCTGATTCCGGCTAAGGTAGTGGCGAATAGTGTCGATAAACCCGGCAACCTGATGACAATTGACAAGGGTAGCGCGGATGGCATCCACAAGGATATGGGTGTAATCAGCGGTACGGGTGTTGTGGGTATCGTGTATCTGGTGGCAGAACATTACGCTATCGTGATTCCGGTATTGAACACGAAGTCGAACATCAGTTGTATGATTCAGAATAGAGGCTATTTTGGCTATCTGCGCTGGAAGGGTGGTGTGTCTGACCTTGCCTATCTGGAAGAGGTGCCACGTCATGCTCACTTTAAATTGGGTGACTATGTGGTAACGAGTGGCTATTCTGCTGTATTCCCTCCTGGAGTGAGAGTAGGCAGGATATTGCACGTGTTCAACTCCGCCGATGGCCTGTCGTATCGCGTACAACTTCGCCTCTCTACCGATTTTGCCGTCTGCGTGATGTATGTGTAATTGATGATGCCGCCATGAAAGAGCGATTGGAGATTATGCGTGCAGCACAGGATAGCATCGAAACAAATGGAGACAATAATCAATAATGACGTATAGTAAGAGGATATAAAAAGCAATGAGTATAGATTTAGTGAAAAGACTAGCTACCTTTGTGGTGCTCGTGCTGGTACAGGGATTGGTGTTTAATCATATTCATCTATTTAATTGTGCCACCCCCTTGCTGTATATCATTATGGTACTGCATTTCCGCCGCAACCATCCTAAATGGGCGGTGTTATTGTGGTGCTTTATGATGGGGCTTTGTGTGGACGTATTTGCCAATACGCCAGGTGTTGCAGCAGCTTCGATGACTGCCGTAGGACTGCTACAACCTTATTTGTTTGAACTTTTCGTACCGCGTGACAGCGCCGACGATCTGGAACCGTCCATGCGTTCTATCGGCGTAGGTGCATATTGCTGGTACGTATTCTTCATCATTCTCGTTTATAATCTATTGTTCTTTACACTTGAAACATTCAATTTCTTTAATTGGGTTCACTGGTTGGAATGTATAGGCGGAAGTACGGTTATCACTTATATATTGGTGATGGCGACAGAAAGTTTCAGAAAGTAAGATTCCGGATAAGTGATGAGAGAGAATAGAACACGATTTTTAGTTTGCTATATATAATAAGGTATGTTGGATTACAATCTTGAAAAACGTAGATTCGTTATCGGTGGAGTGGCCATAGCTATTGTGGTCATTTACATGATTCGTCTGTTTACGCTTCAGATTATGAGTGACGACTACAAGAAGAATGCCGACAGTAATGCCTTCTTGAAGCATATTGAGTTTCCCGCCCGTGGTGCCATTTACGACCGTAATGGTAAGCTGCTGGTATATAATCAGCCGTCTTACGACCTGATGGTGGTCATGAACGAGGAGAGCGGCAGGCTTGATACGATGGATTTCTGTAATTCGCTGGGTATCACGAAAGAGTTTTTTATCAAGCGAATGAACGATATCAAGGACCGCTCTAAAAATCCGGGCTATTCGCGCTATACCCAGCAGCTTTTTATGGGACAGTTGAGCGACCGGGATTTCAGTGTGTTCCAGGAGAAGATGTTCCGATTCCCCGGTTTCTATGTCCAGAAACGTACCGTCAGAGAATATACCTATCCTTATGCTGCCCATGTGCTGGGTGATGTGGGTGAGGTTTCGCAAAGCGATATTGAAGATGATGACTACTATCAGGCTGGTGACTATATCGGAAAACTGGGTATCGAGAAGTTTTATGAGAAGCAGCTGCGTGGTGAGAAGGGTGTGAAGATCATGCTGAGAGATGCCCACGGAAGAATACAGGGTAGCTATCAGAATGGTAAACTCGACCGGAAGCCTGTGGCAGGAAAGGACTTGACGCTGGGATTGGATGTCAAGTTGCAAGCCTTGGGCGAACGTCTGCTCCAGGGTAAAATCGGCAGTATCGTTGCCATCGATCCTAGAACGGGCGATGTGCTGGCTATGGTTTCTTCTCCTTCTTACGATCCAAGACGTCTGGTGGGTAGAAACCGCGGTAAGATGCACAAGTGGCTCTCGCATAATCCTTGGAAACCGCTCCTGAACCGTAGTATTCAGGGTCAGTATCCTCCGGGTTCTACCTTTAAGACCAGCCAGGCGCTGACCTATCTTACTGAAGGTATCATCACACCGGGAACAGCATTCCCATGTAATCATGGTTTCTCTTATAAGGGTCTGCATGTGGGCTGTCATGGTCACCCGTCGCCTATTGCGCTGGTTGATGCCATCAGTACCTCTTGTAACGGTTACTTCTGTTGGGGTCTTTACTATATGATAGGTAACCGCAAGAAGTATGGCAGCGTACAGAATGCGATGACCGTATGGAAAGATTATATGGTGAGCATGGGATTCGGATATAAGTTGGGCATCGACTTGCCTGGCGAGAAACGCGGTCTGATTCCGAATGCACAGTTCTATGATAAGGCTTATAATGGTTCATGGAACGGACTGACGGTAATCAGTATTTCTATCGGTCAGGGTGAGGTTAACTCACGCCGTTGCAGATAGCTAACCTGGGTGCTACCATTGCCAACAGGGGATACTATTATGTGCCTCATGTAGTGAGAAAGGTAAAGGGCGAACCGCTTGATACGCTCTATACCCGACGCCATTATACCAAGGCTTCCCGCCGGGCTTACGACTATGTGGTAGCCGGTATGAGAAGTTCGGCGCTGAAGGGAACCTGTAAGATGCTCGGCCGCTACGATTTCGAACCTTGCGGCAAGACGGGTACGGCACAGAACCGTGGCCATGACCACTCTGTATTCATGGGCTTTGCTCCGATGAACAACCCGAAGATTGCCATTGCCGTGTATGTAGAGAATGGTGGTTGGGGTGCTGACTATGGTGTGCCTATCGGTGGTCTGATGATGGAACAGTATCTCAAGGGTAAGTTATCTCCTGATTCTGAGCATAGGGCTGCAGAGATGCAGGCCCGTAGAATCGCCTACGGATTAAGCAGTAGATAGTTTTCAGTTAATAGTTTATAGATTATGATCGATAATAAACAACCTAGTGTGCTTGCTTCACTTGACTGGTGGACGATAGGTATTTATCTGGTACTCCTCATCTTCGGATGGGTGAGCGTCTGTGGAGCCAGCTATAACTATGGTGACAACGAGATATTCAGTCTGGGTGCCCGCTCGGGTATGCAGATTATATGGATTGGCACATCCATAGCACTGGGATTGGTAATCCTGCTGCTTGATGACCGGTTTTACGATACCTTCTCGTATGTCATCTATGGCGTCCTGATACTCTTGCTCTTTGCTACGATATTCAATCCGCATAGCATCAAGGGTTCCCACTCCTGGCTGGTGTTGGGACCGCTCCGACTGCAACCGGCTGAGTTTGGTAAGTTTGCTACGGCTCTGGCGGTAGCCAAGTTTATGTCAAGCTATGGTTTCAGTATGCAGAACCTGAAGCATTTCATGGCAGCCGTAGGCATTATCGTTCTGCCGATGCTCTGTATTGTAGGTCAGCGCGAAACGGGTTCTGCCCTGGTTTATCTTTCATTCTTCCTCATGCTTTACCGCGAAGGAATGCCGGGTGCCATTCTCTTTACCGGCGTGTCGATGGTGGCTTACTTCGTAGTGGGTGTGAAGTATGAGAACGTGATGATGTGGGATACCTATACTTCTGTGGGTAAGTTTGTAGTGCTTCTGCTGGTGCAGATTTTTACGGCTGGCATGGTGAACTCCTATACGGGCGATAGGAAACAGGCACTGATGATCCTTGCCTATTCGGTAGGCATTACGCTGCTCTTCGTGCTCTTTTCTACCTATGTCATTCCGTTCGACATTGTGTGGATCCAACTCTTCCTGTGTGCTATGCTCATCGGATTCCTGGTTTATCAGGGACTGAGAACCCGGTTCCGGAATTACTTCCTCATCTCAATCTTTTCGTTGGGAAGTATCGCTTTCTTCTATTCTGCCGATTATGTGTTGAATCATGTGATGGAACCTCATCAGAGAGTGCGTATCAACGTACTGCTGGGACTGGATGAAGATTTGGCAGGTGCGGGATATAACGTGCATCAGAGTGAGATTGCCATTGGTTCCGGCGGACTTCAGGGCAAAGGTTTCCTCAATGGAACGCAGACCAAACTGAAGTTCGTGCCTGAGCAGGATACAGACTTTATCTTCTGTACGGTAGGCGAGGAGGAAGGTTTCCTCGGTTCGGCAGGCGTGCTGCTGCTTTTCCTGGCTTTGATATTGCGGTTGATGCATCTGGCTGAGCGGCAACCTTATAAATTCGGGCGTATCTACGGCTATTGTGTCCTGTCGGTATTCCTCTTCCACCTGTTTATTAATGTGGGAATGGTGTTGGGTTTAACACCGGTTATCGGTATTCCGCTGCCGTTCTTCAGTTATGGTGGCAGTTCGTTATGGGGATTCACCATCCTTCTTTTCATCTTCTTGAGAATTGATGCGGGAAGGAACTTAGTGAGAAGTTAAAAAAAAGAGTGAACAGATTGTTGATGAATCTGTTCACTCTTTTTTTATTGTATCTTTGAAATCTTGATGCCGATGTCACTCACACCGGGCAGGATTTCTCTTTTCATATCATGTCTGATGGCTACGTGTATGGAATCGCCTGATGCATCTGATAGATGTTGATAGGGAAGTTATACTGATAGTAGCTGATACCCTGTCCTTTGCTCACGCCGTTGTTGTCAATCAGCTGGCAGTTGACCGTATCTATCTTGCATTCGCCAGGTATCTTTCTGTTTCGGTGATAAACCGTCTGTTCTACGATGAGCGTAAGTCCCATGAACGGGTAGGCACCTGTAATGCGAAGTCCTAGGCTTTGTTTGTAATGCCCGGGCTCGAGTAGAGGTGATACTTCGAATGATAGGGTGTCGTTCTTCTCCCATCCTGCAATCGGTGTATGGGCATACTCATCGTATACGGTCGAACCGCTGCAGGCAGAGAGAATGTGAACAATCGCTGTCAAAACGATGAAATAAACAGTCTTTTTCATCTTTTTCTAGCTCCTATTCTTTATTCTTGTGGGGCGTTATTGCCTTGTGGGGCGTTGCCATTCTGAGGGGTGTTGTTACCTTGTGGCTTGTTTCCACCCTGTGGTTTGTTTCCCTTGTTAGGTCGTCTGTCGTTTCTTGGCTGGCGGTTGTAACCCTTAGGATGATTGCCCTGATTACGGTTGTCGCGGCGCTGGTTGTTTGACTTGCCTTCATTCTTCTGAGGTTTGTTGTCGCCATTCTGCGCGCGGTTCTCGTTCTTCTGCGACTTGTTGTCTCCCTCCTGCTGGCGAGGTCCCTTGTTCTTATTGTTTCTTCTTTCTTCTTCTTTTTCTTAGCCTTGTCAAAGCGGCTCAAATCAGCTTCGGCAAGCAGGTCGGTTGGCTTGGCTACAGGTTTTGCCTTACCGTCTTCCAGCAGACTCAATGGCTTCTCGCCCTGACGGTTCATTTCGATGATAGCCTTGGCACGCTCGATGCTGATGGTTTCGAGGTTGGAAGCAAGGTTCTTGTCAGAAGAGTAGGTGATAAGACCTGCCAGGATATCCACCTTGAACTGATGGAAATCACCGTCGGCAGTCTGCAGTACGGCATCCTTAGGAGGCAACTTTCTGCTAGCCTCTACATAGCTGTCTACCTCGTAGTTGAGACAGCACTTCAGTTTGGCGCACATACCGGCAAGTTTCTGAGGATTCAGAGAGATGTCCTGGTAGCGTGCTGCATTGGTGCTAACGCTGATGAAGTTCTTCATCCAGGTAGCGCAGCAGAGTTCTCTGCCGCAAGGCCCCGTTCCACCGATGCGGCCTGCTTCCTGTCTCGCACCGATCTGTTTCATCTCAATGCGCACATGGAAGGTATCGGCAAGAACCTTGATGAGCTGGCGGAAGTCCACACGTTCGTCAGCGATGTAATAGAAGATAGCCTTGTTGCCGTCTCCCTGATATTCTACATCACCTATTTTCATCTTCAGTCCGAGATCTTTGGCTATCTGGCGGCTCTGGATCATGGTGCCGTGTTCACGGCTCTTAGCCTCCTTGCATTTGTCAAGATCCACCTGTTTGGCGATACGGTAGATACGCTTGATATCATCCTGCGACTTGAGGTTTGCCTTCTTAATCTGGAGTTTTACCAGTCTTCCGGTCAGCGTAACCACACCGATGTCGTGACCCGGGTTAGCCTCTACCGCCACTATATCGCCCTTCTTCAGGTCGAGGTTATTCACATTGTGGTAATATCCTTACGGGTATTCTTGAACTGTACCTCCACGAGGTCAGTACTTTCAGCATTGCCGGGTACATCGGCAAGCCAGTCGTATGTGTTGAGCTGTCTGTTCTGTCTTCCTACGCCCTTAGCGCACAGACCACGGTCGCAGCCGTTACACATCCTGAATTTCATATTTTTGTAATCCACGATCGTCTAATTTATAATGTCTAATTTATAATGTACAATGAATAATGACCAGGCATCTGCCCCGTTATTCATTTGAATTCTTCACTCTTCGTTCTTCACTCTTCACTTCCTTAGCAGGAGTACGATGATTTTGAGCGCCATATCGAAGAAAACGATTTTGGCATTGGCATTTTGCGAAATCATGCGCTTGCTGTCTTCGAAGAGGTTGGAGATGTCAATGATGTTTGCCTCGTTGATGAAGCGGGCAAAGTTCTTGGCAAAGTTCTCCTCATCCTGCGTCATGTAGCTCAGTTCTGGATTCCGGAAGTTGTACATGAAACTTTCTCTGAGCATGTGCATGAAGTAGTCGAGCATGCGTTTCTGCTTTTCTCTTCCGAAGGTTGCTATCACATCGGTCCACTTCTTGAGGTCACCAATCTTGCGCATGTAAGCCAGTCGCATCAGCATGATGAACATGTCGAGATGCTGCCGGTTTTCGTTTCCTGCATCCAGTTCTTCGAGTGCGAGGTTCCAGTTGCCGTTGGCGATACGGGCTATGCGGTGTGCCATGTCTGGCTCCAGCGCTCTCCGTTCCGTCAGCGCTTTTTCCATCTCAGCGGTTTCTATCTTCTTGAAGTCGATACGCTGCGTACGGCTTCTGATGGTTTCGAGCAGCAGTTCCGGATTCTCGCTTACCAGCAGGAACACCGTTTGGCGTGGCGGCTCCTCCAGCAGTTTCAGTATCTTGTTGGCACTCTGTATGTTCATACGTTCCGGGAGCCATATCAGACTTATCTTATATCCGCCCTGACTCGACATCATCATCAGTTCGTGAGAGATGGCATCGGTTTCTTCGGCAGTGATGATAGCCTGTTTGTTATAGTCGGCATCCGTCTTGCCCATCTTCAGCATCCAGTCGCTAATCTGGATGTAGGGACCTTTAGAAAGCAGCAGCTCTCTCCATTCCTTGATGAAGTCGAGGCTCACCGGTTTGTGTTCGCTGCCCATATTGGCGGTCTTGATGGTAGGAAAGGTGAAGTGGAGATCCGGATGTTCCCATTTCCTGAGCATCGGTGAATCGCCCAGAAGATAGCTGGCAAAAGCCAGTGCCATCGCCAGTTTGCCGCAACCCTGCGGGCCGCAGAACATCAGCGCATGGGGCAAACGGTTCTCCTGAACCATCTCCATGAGACGGTTCCATACTTCTTGCTGACCTATAACTTCATTTCTTTGCATTTAAAACAGTATTTTTGCTATTTGCTTGACGCTGTCTACAGCCGATACGGTGAAGAAGTGAACATTTTTGTAACCATGTTCGAAGAGATCTTGCACCTGAGCGGTAGTCCACTCGATACCGAGCTGCTTGGCATCTTCGTCAGTTTTACATTTCAATACCTCCTGTGCGAGTTCTTCAGGAATATCGCAGTGGAAGGTTTTCGGCACTACTGTGAGCTGGCTCAACTTGGCGAAAGGCTTGATGGCAGGAATGATAGGAATGGTTACGCCTATCTGCCGAGCCTTTTCAACGAAAGCATAGAACTTCTCGTTGTCGTAGAAGAGCTGGGTAACGGCATACGCTGCGCCCAACTGTTGTTTCTCCAGCAGATGCTGCATATCCATTTCGAGGTTTGGCGCCTCTTCATGTTTCTCCGGATAGCAGGCTACACCGCAGCAGAACTTGTCGCCCGGGTGCTTGATGGGTGTGCCGTCAAAGAAGAAACCATCGTTAAACTGATTCACCTGCTTCAGGAGGTCGGTGGCATGGGTATGACCGTTCTCGGTTGGTGTAAACTGCCGGTCTTCTTTCGCCTTGTCTCCTCGCAGAACGAGAATGTTGCTGATGCCCAGAAACTGGAGGTCGAGCAGTTCGTACTCGATGTCTTCCTTCGTAGCACCGCTGCAGATAATATGAGGGATGACAGGTATGTCGTACTTATTCTGTATAGCGCCTGCGATGGCCACGGTGCCCGGGCGGCGGCGCACACGCTGGCGAGTGAGGAGACCGTTTTCCAGTTCCTTGTATACATACTCGCTATGGTGCGTAGTGATGTTGATAAAGCGAGGACCAAACTCGCTCAGCGCATCGATGGTACGGAAGAGTGCTGCTGTTCCGTTACCTTTCAGCGGAGGTAAAACCTCGAACGAAAAGCCTCGCTTATCGCCCTGCTGATGTAGAAAATCTGCTATGTTCATATTACCTAAATTCTATGTTTCTTCTTATTTTGGTGCAAATTTACAAAAAAAAATAGGGGAAAACCGCATGTTGAACGTAATATTTATAAAGAAAAAACGTATATTATTAGGTGGAGATTGATTTTTGGCACGAAAAAAGAAGATTTCCTGCCGGTAAATGCTACGCTATTCTACAGAAAAGTGATTAAAATTTAAACCTAAAAAAATAATGGAACAAAAACAAACAGGCTCTAGAGCCTATCTTATTTCAATTGTGATGGTAGCCGTTTTGGGCGGCTTGCTTTTCGGTTATGATACCGCGGTAATCTCGGGAGCCGAGAAGGGTTTGCAGGCATTCTTCATGGGTGCTGAGGATTTCACTTATACCGATTTCTGGCATGGATTCACTTCTTCCAGTGCTCTGATTGGTTGTATCATCGGTTCGGCGCTTTCGGGTGTGCTGGCTTCTAACTGGGGCCGTAAGCGTTCGCTGATCTTTGCGGGTGTGATGTTCTTCATCTCTGCATGGGGATCTATGTGTCCTGAGTCTTTGGTGTTGTCAAAGGGCGAACCTAATCTTACGCTTCTCATCGTGTTCAACCTCTATCGTGTGATTGGCGGTATCGGTGTGGGTCTGGCATCTGCTGTATGTCCGATGTATATCGGTGAGATTGCGCCTAGTAACATCCGTGGTATGTTGGTCAGCTGGAACCAGTTTGCCATCATCTTCGGTCAGCTGGTGGTTTATTTCGTCAACTTCTTCATTCTTGGCGATCATATTGCTCCTGCTATTCAGAGTGTGGGCAATGGTATGAACCAGATTCTGAATGGTGGCGAGGCTGCCTGGGCTATTGAAACCGGATGGCGCTATATGTTTGGTTCTGAGATGGTTCCTGCGGGTTTGTTTGCTCTGCTTATCTGCTTTGTTCCTGAGACTCCCCGTTATCTTGCCATGGTTGGTCAGGATGCGAAGGCTGAGCGTATCCTGGCTCGCATCAATGGTGCTGAGGAGGCTAAGAAGATTTTGGATGACATCAAGAATACGGTTACTGAGAAGAAGGAGAAACTGCTTACTTACGGTGTGCTCTGTATCTTCGTAGGTGTGATGCTTTCTGTATTCCAGCAGGCTGTAGGTATTAATGCCGTGCTCTATTATGCTCCTCGTATCTATGAGGCTATGGGCTTTGACAATCCGATGGTATTGACCGTATTCAATGGTATCGTGAACCTCGGTTTCACCTGTGTAGCCATCTTTACGGTAGAGAAGTTGGGACGTAAGCCTTTGCTCATTACCGGTTCTCTGGGCATGGCATTGGGTGCCATCGGTGTAGCCATCACCTTCGGTAATCCTAATCTGCAGTTGTTGTGCATGGTATCCATCATGGTTTATTCAGCATCATTCATGTTCTCTTGGGGACCAATCTGCTGGGTACTTATTGCCGAGGTATTCCCTAATACCATTCGTGGTGCTGCCGTAGCGATTGCCGTAGCCTTCCAGTGGATTTTCAACTGGATTGTTTCTACCTCTTTCGTTCCGATGGCTAACAGCCTGGGCTATTGGTTCACCTATGGCCTGTATGGTGTTATCTGTATCCTCGCTGCCATCTTTGTATGGAGCTCGTTCCTGAGACCAAGGGTAAGACGCTGGAGGATATGACCAAGCTTTGGAAGAAAAACTAAGTTCTTATTCTGTGAAATATCTAGACCGCCAGGCGTAGAAAGAAACGCCTGGCGGTCTTTCTTTATGCCCCCGGCTTCGCAACGCTTAATCCATACCATGATATGACGGCGCGCTGTCGCCCCGTCGGTTGTGTCGGGAAAGTAGAGCAGACCCAGCTCGGTCTTGCTGTACATACGTTGGGAATAATTCATAAGCTTTACCCGTTGGCGGAATTAATTTAGCGCATACTTAACCCTGCCAATCGGTCTGTTGTTTACATAATTAATATATTGCAAGACTGTAAATGCGCTAATTTTCCCGATGATTCGGGTAAACAGTCCTGGTG
>ENA-OQHU01000027-OQHU01000027.1-human-gut-metagenome-genome-assembly--contig:-NODE-27-length-28722-cov-2.685400_pt1 | contig 28722 bp, 17 predicted proteins | sample MGYA00242568_ERZ504729 | MGnify/ENA primary metagenome ERZ504729 (study PRJEB26092, sample SAMD00036223) | human gut metagenome | host: Homo sapiens | study: EMG produced TPA metagenomics assembly of... | reverse complement strand
TTTTTATGCCCTTTTAAAAAAGTTTATTTTATACTTGTGCAAACGTTTGCGTAAGAAAAATGCGCCAGGATGTTTTATAATAGCTATTTTTTCACTACTTTTGCATTGTAAGATTCAAAAACAAACCAAAAAATTAATCTAACAAACATTCGTTAAAATGAAAAAAGCTTATTTGTTATTGTTGGCTGGAATGTTGTCTACGGCAGTATTTGCCGGCAGCAAACAGACGATAAAGATTGATGGTCAGGTCATAGAAAAGACTGTCTCGGAGATGACCTTTGATGGAGACAATGTTGTTCTTCAGTATTCAGATAATACATCTGATCAGGCAGACATGTCGCTCGTAACCCTTTCTTTCACTTATCAAACTACCGGCATCAGCCAGATAGAAGATATTAAGAAAGCATTGCAAGGAAAGGTTTATAACCTTCTGGGCCAGTGTGTAGGTTCTTCCCTCCAGGGTTTGTCTAAGGGTATTTATATTATTAATGGTAAGAAAGTAATTATCAAGTAAAACAGGAGGAACGCAAAATGAAGAAAAACGTATTTACTTTGGCACTCCTCCTGATGAGTTTGAGTGCAGCTTTGGCACAGACATGGACATTTAAGATTACCCATGCCGTGGCTCGTAACAGCAAGGTGAACCAGATGTATGTTACCACCAAGTCGGGTGATGTGAAGTATTATAATACTGCAGACTTGACAAGTGTGAAGTTCGAAGGTGATAAGGCAATCATCGCACCTAAATCAGGTTCAGAGAATGATGAGTACAATGCTTCAGTTCAGAAAATCAGTTTCGCAAAGAAAGTAGATCAGGGCGAAAGTGGTGATATTGACAATCCTGCAGGTGTGATTCAGATTACTGAGGCAAAGGGCTGGCAGGAGTCTGCCTACCTGAAGTGGGCTCCATTCGAGGGCGCTTCTTCTTATAATGTATATGTAGATGACAAGAAGATTGATGCTCAGCTGGTTCGTCAGTATAAATCTTACTATCGTGCTGATGTTCTCGGTTTGAAGGAAGGTACTTATTCTGTAAAGGTTGTTCCTGTAAATGCTGACGGTAAAGAGATTGCTGGTGCCAATACAGTTTTCTAATTTTGGTAGTAAAAGAACTACAACCGTGAAGGCTTTGCTATTTCAAGTATGATGGTGTAGGTGCTTATAATAATGATGGTACTTTGAAGACTGGTGCTAAGGTTCTGTATATTACAGCCAAGACAGCTAAGACCGTTTCTACAACAGTTAATACTGGTAAGCTTGAGACGATTACAGGTCTTCAGTCTATTATTGATGCTTATTCTAAGGGCAAGGATACTACTCCTATCGCCTTCCGTATCATCGGTAAGGTAAATCTTTCTGATTTGGATCACATTTCAAGTTCTGCAGAAGGTTTGCAGGTTAAGAGAGCTAAGATGAATATGACATTCGAGGTGTCGGTGATGATGCTACCGTATATGGCTTCGGCTTCTTGCTTAGAGAGCTGAGAGTGTAGAGTTCCGTAACTTTGCTATCATGCATTGCCTGGATGATGCCATGTCTCTTGATACCAATAACTCTCATGTATGGATTCACAACATGGATCTCTTCTATGGTAAAAAGGGTAGTGCTGCCGACCAGGCTAAGGGTGACGGTACTGTAGACATCAAGGGCGATTCTAAGTATGTTACTGTAGCTTACAACCGCTTCTGGGATAATGGTAAGGCTTCTATGTGTGGTATGAAGAGTGAAACTGGTGAAAACTGGATTACTTATCATCACAACTGGTTCGACCATTCAGACTCTCGTATGGCTCGCGTTCGTACCATGAGTGTTCACATGTACAACAACTACTATCAGCACAATGATGTTTATGGTATTGGTGCAACCAGTGGCTCAAGTATATTCATGGAGTCTAACTACTTTGATGCTGTTAAGCGTCCTATCATGAGCTCTTTGCAGGGTACTGATGCTATGGGTGATGGTACTTTCTCTGGTGAGAAAGGTGGCTTGATTAAGGCATACGGCAATGTATTTGCCAACAAGCCAGCAAACTTCAGCTATATCCCATACGCAGAAAACAATACAAGCTTTGATGCCTACGAGGTTTCTAATCCAAGTGAGCAGGTTCCTACAAGCGTAAAGACTTTGGTTGGTGGTACTTCTTACGACAACTTCGATACGAATCCAAGCCTCATGTATGCATACACAGCAGATAAGGCAGAAGATGTTCCTTCTATTGTAGAAGGCTTCTATGGTGCAGGTCGTTTGAATCATGGTGACATTGATTTTGTTATTCCTGATGAAACAGTCGTAACAAATGGTCACCAGCAGCCATTGCCTGCTTTGGCAAGCCTTCTCGACTCTTATACTTCTGGTGTTGTCAAGGTGTTCGGTGAGAGCAATGCTGCTGGCGAAGGTGGTTCTACAGAAGGTGGCAGCACTGGTGGTTCTGGCGAAGGTGGTAGTACTGGTGGCTCTACCGGTGGTACAACAGAAGGTGGCAGTACTGTAACTCCTATCGAGGGTACTGTTTTGGTAACATTCACAGATTCTAAGCCTTCAAGTAGCCTAGTAACAGTTTCAGGTAACTATGCTACAAATAAGGGAACTGCTACTATTGACGGCACTTCATATTCTACTTGTGTAAAGATGGAGTCTGCAACTAATATCTCAGTAACGGTTGATAAGAAAGTCACAATGACCCTTTATTTCAGTTCTGCAGATACCAAGACGAACGCCAAAATTGATGGAAAGAAGCCTGCTGAAGTAAATGCAGTTATTGATTCAACAGCTAAGACAATGACTGTAACATTGGATGCAGGTTCTCATACTATTACAAAGCAGGATACATGCAACCTCTTCGGTATTAAACTTGTACCTGTTAAAGAGTAAAGGTATAGAACTGATTTAAAGATTCCTGTCTCTTTAATGACAAAACGGACAAAAGCGAGATAAAGATTTGCTTTTGTCCGTTTTTTCTTTATTTTTGTCTTAAATCTATCTGCTGTTTTCTTCTCTTTTCCCTACTTTTGCAACCGAAAACAATTTTAAACGCAACCTAAAAATAAAACAATGAACGCAATCCAGAATTTAGCAAAGAGAAGTTTGCTTCTCGTGGCATTGTTCGTCATCGGATGTCTGCAACTCATGGCGCAGACAAGAACCATCAAAGGTGAGGTGACAGATGCGCAGAATGGTGAGGCTCTGATTGGCGCCACTGTCATGGTGGAAGGCGAAAAGGGCGGTACAGTTACTGATTTTGACGGTAACTTCAGTCTTCAGGTATCTTCTTCAGCCAAGAAGATCAAGGTATCTTATATCGGTTATATTGATAAGGTACTTTCTATCTCAGACAATATGAAGGTGAAACTCGAATCTGACAGCAAGGCGCTGGCTGATGTCGTGGTCATCGGATATGGTACGGCAAGAAAGAGTGACCTGACTGGTTCCGTAGCTACCGTGAAATCGAAGGACTTTAATAAAGGTCTCGTTTCTTCTCCAGAACAGTTGATCAACGGTAAGGTTTCGGGTGTACAGATTATGTCCAACAGTGGTTCTGCCTCTGCCGGTAGTACCATCCGTGTGCGTGGTGGTGCATCTCTTAATGCCAGCAACGACCCTCTTATCGTGCTTGATGGTGTGCCATTGGAGCAGGGTGGTATCTCGGGTAACAGCAGCAACTTCCTCAGCATGATCAACCCTTCTGATATCGAGAGCATGACTGTATTGAAGGATGCTTCTTCTACAGCCATCTATGGTTCCCGTGCATCTAACGGTGTCATCATCATTACCACCAAGAAGGGACAGCAGGGTGCTGTAAAGGTGAACTTCAATACCACCAACAGTTTGCAGACCCGTGCGCAGATGGTAGATATGCTGAGTCGTGATGAATTCGTGAATGTCATCAACCAGTTTGGTACAGATAACCAAAAGTCATTGCTCGGTACAGCCAATACCGATTGGAACGATGAGGTTTACCGCACAGCTTTCGGTACAGATAATAACCTCAGCGTGAGCGGCAGCATCGACAAGTGGTTGCCATTCCGTGTGTCTGTAGGCTATTACAACCAGAGCGGTCTGGTTCGCAAAGACAATGTAGAGCGCTGGACAGGTAACGTGGTATTGACTCCTAGCTTCTTCCAGGATCACCTGAAGTTGACCATCAACGCCAAGGGAACGCTCAATAACAACTCATTCAATAATGGTGGTGCCGTATGGGCAGCTGCCACATTCAACCCAACCATCCCGGTTTATTCCGGTAACGACAAGTATGGTGGCTATAATGAGGCACTCGATGCTGATGGCTATCCAGTGAATGCGGGTGTAAGAAACCCTCGCGGTCTGGTTGATCTGTATGATTCAAAGAGTAAGGTAAGCCGCTTCATCGGTTCGATGGATGTAGATTACAAGGTTCATTTCCTGCCAGACCTCAAGCTCCATGCTACCGTGGGTGCTGACTATGCCAAGGGCGACGGAACCGTTTATGTTCCTGCCTACGCAGCACAGAGCTACAACAAGGATGAGTCTTTGGGCGGTAGCGATTACAAGTATGGTCCTCAGAAGAACGAGAACCGCTTGCTTACCCTCTATGCCAACTATGCAAAATATTTCGAAGATATCAAGAGTAATGTAGATCTGACAGCCGGTTACGACTACCAGTACTGGAAGAGTACTACACCTCTTTATTATACCAAAAGTGCGGCAGGCACAAACCTGTCAACCGTAAAGGCATCAGATTACCGTCATGTAATGTTGTCATATTACGGACGTATCAACTATTCATTCGATGGAAAGTATCTCCTGACGGCTACCGTTCGTCGAGACGCATCTTCCCGTTTCTCTAAGGATACCCGTTGGGGTACTTTCCCATCTGTTGCTTTGGGCTGGACTTTGACAGAAGAGCCTTGGTTGAAGAACCAGAAGGTACTTTCTAACTTGAAACTCCGTGCCAGCTATGGTGTTACCGGTCAGCAGGAAGGTATCGGCAACTACAACTATCTGCCGGTTTATACCTACAGCGTGGCAGGTACCGAAGCATTCATCAACGGACAGTATATCAATACTTACCGTCCTGAGGCATACGTATCAGACTTGAAGTGGGAGACTACAACCTCCTGGAACTTCGGTCTCGATTTCGGATTCCTGGATGGCCGTATCGGTGGTGCCATCGATTTCTATACCCGTAAGACCAAGGACCTGTTGGCATCAGTACCAACAGCAGCAGGTACCAACTTCTCTAAGACTATCCTTACCAACGTAGGTAATGTGGACAGCAAGGGTATCGAGGTTTCTCTGAATGCAACCCCTATCCAGACCAAGGACTGGGAGTGGAATCTGAGCTACAACTTTACCTGGCAGAACATGAAGGTGAAGAACCTTTCATTGATAAAGGGTGGAAGCCAGACCAACGTGAAGGTAGGTCCATCTATCGATGCTTACCAGTTCCAGGTACTCTCTGAGGGATATGAGCCATACATGTTCTATGTATATCATCAGCTCTACGACTCTAAGACAGGCAAGCCAATCGAGGGCGCTTATGCCGATCTCAACAACGATGGCGAAATCAATGAGTCAGATCTCTACCGCTATCATTCTCCAGCCCCTAAGTACATCATGGGCTTGAGCACATCTTTGAGATACAAGCAGCTGACACTCGGTATGAGTTTCCGTGCCAACATCGACAACTATGTATACAACGGAATGGGTATGAGTACAGGTGCTTTCGAGACAGTAAGTTACAACAACTCACAGCTCAACAACCTCAACACCAGTTTCCTGAAGACTGGTTTCAAGACCCGTCAGTATCTCTCTGATTACTACGTAGAGAATGCTTCGTTCCTGAAACTCGACAACCTGAGTTTGAGTTACAATGTAGGCAAGATCAACAAGTGGGCTTCGCTCACCGTATCTGCAATGGTACAGAATGTATTCACCATCACCGGTTACTCAGGTACAGATCCTGAGGTGCCAAACGGAATGGACAACTCATTCTATCCACGTCCTCGCACTTACTCAGTAAGCCTCGGACTTCAGTTCTAACAATCAAAACAGATAACAATGAAACTTAAGAATATATTATATAGTATGATGATGGGAACAGCGGTGCTGACAGGCACAACCAGCTGTGTTTCCGATCTCGACCAATATCCTCATACAGAGACAACCTCTAAGGATGTTTATACCTCGCTTGCCAATTACGAGGCTGTGCTGGGTAAGATTTATGCTGCCATGGTGACTAGTGGTCAGGGTAAGGGCGGCGATAATAAGGATATGGAATCCGTATTGAACGCCGGCAGTGGTTTCGATTACATGCGTATGTTTATCAATATGCAGGAGTGTGGTACCGATGAATTTGCCTCTACCTGGCTGACAGGTGAGCAGACTACGGGTCTTACTTATCTCTCCTGGGATGCTAACGATGCCTGGGTATCAGATATGTATTATCGTATCTACTACAACATCGCCCTCTGCAACGAGTTCCTCCGCAATGCCAATAATGCCAATTTCTCAGGTGCTGATGCTGAGAAGATGAAGGAGTATAAGGCTGAAGTCCGTTTTATGCGCGCTCTGTTCTATTACCATGCCCTCGATTTCTATCGCAACATTCCGATGGTGACAGAGAACGACCCTGTGGGCAGCTACATTCCTCCTCGTTATACTCCTCAGCAGACATTTGATTATATTGAGAGCGAGTTGAAGGATTGTGTAGGTGATATGCTTCCTGCATCCACCTGTCCTTACGGTCAGGCTTCTCAGGGTGCTGCCTATACCTTGCTTGCCAAGCTTTATCTGAACAGCGAGGTTTATACCGGCGTTGCCAAGTATGCCGAGTGCATGGAGGCTTGTAAGAAGGTGATGGATATGGGCTACTCTTTGGAGTCTGATTACAGCAAGCTCTTCAATGCAGATAACGACAAGCGTACCAACGAAATTATCTTCGCCTTGCCAGTAAGTGCAGAGCATACAGTAAGCTGGGGTTCTTCCACTTACTTGGTGTGTGGACAGTTGAGTATGTCGAATGCCAACCAGAATGTAGCCGATTATGGTGTTACTGCCGGCTGGAGTGAATTCCGTCTCCGTCCTGAGTTCGTGGATAAGTTTACCCAGACCGATATTGATGGAGGTGGCGACAAGCGCTGCAAGTTCTTCACCAATGGTCAGAGCAAGGATGTAACCAACATGACCGATGAAACCACCGGTTATCTCTCAGAGAAATGGAGTAATCTGAAGGATGATGGTACTACAGCATCTAATACTGCTGATGCAGGTGTAGAAACCGATTTCCCTCTCTTCCGTTTGGCAGATGTTTATCTGATGTATGCCGAGTGCGTGGTTCGTCTGCATAATGACTGGGATAACTGGGGTGGTGGTAGTGATGCTACAGATCCAACCGTGATTGCTTCTCGCAAGCAGGGTGCTATCTATTGGATCAACCAGCTTCGTGAGCGCTCTAATGCTTCTGATGTATGGGCAAGCAACTTTGCTGATGACGATGCCTTCCTCCAGTTCATTCTCGATGAGCGAGCTCGTGAGCTTTATCATGAGGGCTATCGCCGCACCGACCTGATTCGCTTCGGCGAATTCACTACCAGCAAGTATATCTGGCAGTGGAAGGGTGGCACCCACGATGGACAGGCTGTTGATAGCAAGTACAACATCTATCCAATCCCTAACACCGAGCTTACCGCCAATCCAAATCTTCATAACGACAATTATTAATAGGATAAAAGAATGAAAAAGATATTTAGAAACCTGATGATGCTTCTCTGCGCACTCACCGCCCTGGTGAGTTGCGACGAGAGTGGTGACAAGATATATCTGGATGGCTTCAAGGCATCCGATCTGATGGCATCCGCCAGCGAAGTGGTGCTGTCTGTAGATAATACGAAGGACATTGTGCTCTCGATGGCTTGGCAGAATCCTACCTTGCTTTCGAGCGACGAGACCAAGCCTGCAGGCAACGGCGTGTTGAAAACCTATCTGCAGGCATCAACTTCTGAGAGCTTTGCTACGGTAAAGGAGTATTCCGTAACCGATCTCTCCAAGGCTTTCACCGGTGCCGATCTCAATACCCTTGCCAAGGATCTGGGAACGACTCCGGGGCAGAGTGCGCCTCTCTATTTCCGCATCAAGAGTCAGATGGGCAACAATCTCGATGCTGCTTACAGCAATGTGTGTCAGGTGAACGTTACACCTTATATTATACATATGGACAAGATGACCATCTGGAATGCGGATAAGAACAAGGTGCTGACCTATCTCTATTCTCCAAACGAGGATGGTATCTATACTGGTTATATGAATGCTTCTTCATGGCTCAACTTCTGGGGTAAGGAGAATGATGGAACCGTTTGGGGTAACGTAGGACAGGATGGCCATGTATATGAAATGGATAATACGGAGTCGGCATGGAAGTTCTGGTTCCCTGGTCAGACAGGTATTTATTATACTGTGGTAGATACAAAGGCTAAGGAATTCAAGCCAACCTACATCAAGGCGATGCAGTTGAATGGTGAGGACATGACCTATGATGCTCCTAACTATGCCTGGACAAAGGTGATTACAATCACAGCAGATAATACACCAATCAGTATTGTTGCTACTGGTGCTGAGTACAGCAAGGCTACAGCAACAGACGATGCTGCAGCCGTAGTCAAGACAATGAACTATACGCTTGCCGATGGCAAGATGACAGCTGCCGAAGCTGCTGGCAGCGTGAACATTGCCAAGGCGGGTACTTATACCGTTACCGTAAAGGTGGGCGAGAACAGCGACCTGACTTACTCTATCGAATCTGGCAACCAGACAGCACCAGAGCCAGAGGCAAGCAATACCCTCTGCATGTTCAGCAAGGACGGTAACACCCTTCTTGCCGTGATGACCGTGCGCGATGGTATTTATACCTGCAAGTACAAACCAACTGCCTGGGAAGGATTTATGTTTATCTATGTTGGAGCAAACAAGGATGACAAGCAAACGTGGTATGGTTGCGAGCCAAGTGACGATAAGATGTTTAATCTTTCTACGGCAGACGACAAGTGGAATCCTTGGTTCAAGGATGATGTAACTGGTGGTGAAGTAACCGTTACCGCCGACCTCAACACCATGACATGGAAATATGAATAATTAATAAGAAATATAGCAATGAAAAATATATTTGGAAAAGCCATATTGCTGGCTTCAGCACTCTTGTTCTCTATTACAGGAACGAGTTGCAGCAATGATGATAATACCACTCCCGAAAAGGAGAAGACATACGATATGAGCGGTTTTGCCAAGGGCGCCGATGTTTCCTGGCTCACAGAGATGGAGAACGACGGTGTGAAATTCTATAATCAAAATGGTAAGGCTACAGAATGCATGAAACTCCTCCGCGAAGAGGGAACCAATGCTATCCGTCTGCGTGTCTGGGTAAATCCGGAAGGTGGCTGGTGCGGCAAGGACGATGTCATCGCAAAGGCTTGGCGTGCTCAGCAGCTCGGCTTCCGTCTGATGATTGACTTCCACTATTCTGATACCTGGGCTGACCCGGGTAACCAGAAAGTTCCTGCTGCATGGCAGGGCTATACTGCCGAGCAGATGAAGCAGGCTGTGGCTGATCATACCAAGGATATATTGAAAGCCCTGAAGGATAGAGGTGTAACCAATGTAGAGTGGGTACAGGTGGGTAATGAAACCCGCGATGGAATGCTCTGGAATAGCGATGAGGCTGTAACCGGTCAGGTATCTAAGAATGCAGCCAATTTTGCTGCTTATATCAACGCCGGTTATGATGCTGTAAAGGAAGTTTATCCTAAGGCAAAAGTCATCGTGCATGTAGATAAGGGTCAGGACCTCGGTGGACTTACCTGGCTCTACGATAACTTGAAAGAAAATGGCGGAAAGTGGGATGTCATCGGACTGTCTCTTTATCCGGAAGATGATAACTGGCAGAGTTATGCAGAGAGTTGTCTCTCTAACATCCAGACTCTTTCTTCCATGTATGGCAAGGACGTCATCATCTCTGAAATCGGTATGTGGTGGGGCTCTGACCAGCTGCGCCATTGATGAAGAAGATGGTGGATGGCTGTAAGAAGATTTCTACCTGCGAGGGTATCTTCTATTGGGAACCGGAAGTTTACAACAACTGGAAACCAGCCAACTATATCACTCTGGGTTGGGATGCATATACCAAGGGAGCCTTCGACAACAGCGGCAAACCAACTGCCGTATTTGATGCATATAAATAAGAATATTAAATAGCAATATGATCAAGAGAAGCATTACTTTCATGACTCTTGCCCTGGCCCTCACTACGCTGTGTCAGGCGCAGAGCAGAAAGGTTATCAACCTGCCTTCATGGGATTTCTCCCGTGATGGCAAGGCGTGGCAGCAGGTAGCTGTTCCGCACGATTGGGCTATCTCGGGACCTTTTGATAAGAAATGGGACCTGCAGATGGTGGCCATCGAGCAGAATGGCGAAACCGAAAAGACCGAGAAGTCGGGACGTTCTGGTGCGCTGCCTTGGATAGGTGAGGGTATGTATAAGATGAACTGGACGGCTCCTAAGGGCTATAAGCGTGCCGTACTCGTCTTCGACGGTGCCATGAGCCAGCCTGTTGTCAGTGTCAATGGCAAGGAGGCAGGCAAGTGGGCTTACGGCTACAATGCCTTCCGCATCGACATCACACCTTTCATCAAGTTTGGTAAGAGTAATCTCATCGAGGTACATCTTAATAATGTAGAGGAGAGCAGTCGTTGGTATCCGGGAGGCGGTCTTTACCGTCCGGTTTCCGTAGAACTTTATGGTAACGAGAACTTCTCTACCTGGGATACCTTCGTCCGTACCCTGAAGGCTGATAAGCAGGAAGCTGAAGTAGAAGTAAATGCACTGCTGGAAGGAAAGACTGGTAAGTCGGGCAAGACCGTCATAGCCCTGTTGGATGAGGCTGGCAAGAAGGTTGCCGAGCAGATCGTCACAGGTGCCAATCCTGAAATCAAGACTACTCTGAAGGTAGCGAATCCTCATCTCTGGTCTCCGGAATCTCCTTACCTCTATCAGGTAAAACTTACCCGATATGAAGGAAAGAAGGTGGCTGATGTGCAGACCCTGAAGACCGGTATCCGTACCATTGCCGTATCCAAGGATTATGGTTTCCAGCTCAATGGCGTTACCCGAAAGCTGAAGGGCGTCTGTCTGCACCACGACCTCGGTCCATTGGGTGCAGCAGAGAACAAGGCAGCTCTTATCCGTCAGATCAAGATGATGAAGCAGATGGGTTGCGACGCCATCCGTACTGCCCACAACATGCCTTCTACCATGCAGATGGAAATCTGCGATTCCCTCGGTATGATGGTGATGGCAGAGAGTTTCGATATGTGGATTTATCCTAAATGCAAGAACGGCTATGCCAAGTTCTTCAAGGAGTGGAGCGATAAGGATATCACCAATCTGGTAAAGCACCACCGCAACCATCCTAGCATCGTGATGTGGAGCATCGGTAACGAGATTCCTGAACAGTGGAGCAAGGAGGGTGTGCAGATTGCTAAGCGTCTGCAGGATATCTGTCATCAGTACGACCCATCCCGCCCTGTAACCCAGGGTATGGATAAGGCAGAAGATGCCTTGAAGAGCGGCTTTGCCCAGACCATGGATGTACCGGGCTTCAACTATCGCGTACATAAATATTATAAGAATATCGAGCAGTTGCCTCAGGGATTCCTCCTCGGTTCTGAAACCGCCTCTACGGTCAGTTCCCGTGGCGTATACAAGTTCCCGGTAGTGGTAAGTGATAAGGCTACCTATCCTGATGGTCAGTGCTCAAGCTATGATACCGAATACTGTTCCTGGAGCAATCTTCCTGATGATGACTGGAAGATGCAGGATGACTACAGTTGGGTAATCGGTGAGTTTGTATGGACCGGTTACGACTATCTGGGCGAGCCGACTCCTTACGATACCTACTGGCCAAGTCGTAGCAGCTACTTCGGTATCTGCGACCTTGCCGGACTTCCAAAGGACCGCTACTATATGTATCGTGCCCGCTGGAACGAGCAGCAGCATACTACCCATCTTCTTCCTCACTGGAACTGGAAGGGCAGGGAAGGACAGGTTACCCCTGTATATTGCTATACCGATGGTGTGGAAGGCGAGCTTTTCGTCAACGGCAATAGTCAGGGCAGAGTGCGCAAGGACAAGTCAAGCCGTCTGGACCGCTACCGTCTGCGCTGGAACAATGTGAAGTATGAACCGGGTGAGATTCGCGTGGTTACTTACAACCAGTATGGCGAAAAGGTTGGTGAGGACGTGAAGCGTACTGCCGGCGAGCCTGCACAGATGAAGTTCAGCGTAGAAACACCTGATCATGAGCCTATTGCCTGCATGGTAGAAGGCTGTACCGATGAGCACAATGTGCTGCTGAATGCCGATGGCAACGACCTTGCCTTCATCACCGTGAGTCTGCAGGATAAGGACGGCAATGAATGTCCGCTTGCCGATGACGAACTGACCTTCGAGGTGAGTGGTGCCGGCACTTTCAAGGCAGCCTGCAACGGCGATGCCACATCGCTCGAACCGTTCACCCAGCCACAGATGAAACTCTTCTCTGGCAAACTCGTTGTCATCGTACAGAGCAGCAAGCAGAAGGGCGACATCATCCTGAAGGTAAAAGACAGCAAGCGAAATATCGAAAAGTCGATTACGCTCCAGGCAATATAAGAAGACTGAGACAGATTTCAGTTGGTTATAAAGTATATAGTTTATATCGGATCCTCTGGGAATAGCAGCGGCTATTTTTCCCAGGGGATTCTTTTTTTTTGAATTTTCTCCGATATTTTTTGGCGTTATCATGAATATTGTGTAAATTTGCACACATGAAGAAGTCAAAAGAACCTATAAACCGCATCAGCATGGCAATTGCTATGCTCTTTGTTTCGCTCGCCATCCATGCGCAGCGTTTCGTCAACACCTCCCTTGAAGGTGCTCAGTCCGTTTGTGCCATTACCCAGGACAGTGATGGAATGATATGGCTCGGAACCGACAACGGTCTTTACAGCTATGATGGTTATCATGGCTACCGCCATTTTCAGGAACATACATTCAGCAATACGCGTGTCAATGCGCTCGGTTTCGAGGGCAGGATGCTCTATCTGGCTACTGGCAACGGCATCCTGAAATTCGATACGCAATCTTATCAATATGCCGAAACACCAGCCATGAAGGCTTTTGCCGATGAGGCGAAGCGCAAGCAGCTGAAGGAACTCCGTGTGCTCGATATCAAGGGTGGTAAGACTGACTTCGGTGGCGATGTCTATGCCTTGCTCTCTACTCCGCGAGGCTTGCTCGTAGGTTCGCTTGCTGGTCTGCGTCTCGGCAGCAGACTGATTCCGCTCCGTGCCGGAGAACAGCCGCTGGTCAATGCGCTCGCCTATGATGCCAAGCGCCGATGCTACTGGATTGGTACCGAGGGCGCTCTCTATTGTGCCGACCTGCAGCTCAGGAACTTCTCACAGATTCCAGCTCTGAACGGCAATTCCATCAAATGTCTTTCTACAGATGCTGCCGGCAATCTCTATATCGGAACCGATAACGGACTCTATCAGATGGCACTCTCCAATGCCATCACCCATTATATCCACGATTCCCGCGATGATGCTTCTATTCCTAACAACATCGTCTGGGCTTGCTTTGTAGATAAATGGCAGAATGTATGGGTGGGTACTGACAATGGACTCTCCCGTCTCACTACCCATACCTATTACCGCTATGTATCGCTCGATAAGATTACGATGTCGGGTGAGGGCAACTGTCTCCATGCCATGCTCCAGACCCGTAACGGCGAATGGTGGATGGGCGGTACCAACGGACTGATTCATTTCACCCGGAATGCTGAAGGTTATCAGAATGTGGCATGGTACAAGCAGAACAGCTCTGCCTTCCCGCTGAGTCATAACCGTGTACGCAAGATTTATGAAGACCATGACGGCGATGTATGGATCTGTACCGACCATGGCATCAACTTCTATGACCGCAGTTCCCGTCAGATGCGCAACTTCATCGTCTACGATAAGAGTGGCAAGTATTCTACTGCCTGGGCTTACGATATTCTCCAGGACAAGAAGGGCAGGATATGGATGGGTTCTTATCAGGGCGGTGTTTTCGTGATGGATAAGGCGGCTCTTCTGAGCGGCAAGACCATAGCCGACTGGCATTTCTCTGACAAGGGAAAGAATGCGCTCTCTGGTCTGCATGTAGGTCAGATGGTGATGGATGGAAAGGGTAGGATTTGGGTTTCTACCTATACCCGTCTCGACTGCATCAATCCGAACGATATGAAGGTGGTGCAGGTAGCTAACTCAGATGTTGTCAACTATCTGATGGCAGACAGCAAGGGCAATATCTGGATGGGTGATAACAGTTCGGTAACCTGTTATTATGCAGCCGGTTCTGTGCTGGGTAACAGCTTTTCTTCCAAGACATGGCAGATTGGTGGCAAGGTAAGTACCATGTGCGATGTGGAAGGCAAGATATGGGTGGTATCGGGCAATGAATGCTGCGTAATCAATCCACAGGGCGAGAGCCAGCGTTTCATGATTCCTTCTGTTGCGCCGCTCAACATCTGTTACAGCAGACAGACTCATGAGGTAATGATGGGCGGCAATGACGGCTATGTGGCAATCAGTTCCGATGTAGCACAGAAGCCTAAGCAGTTTACCCGCCTGATGCTGGCTGGAATCATCGTAAACGGACAGGCTCGTGAGGAGTGTGGAGAAATCCTGAAACTGAAGAGTGATGAGAACAACTTCACCTTGCAGCTCACCGACCTTCCTTTTGCTGATCATCCTTCAGCCGTTTATGCTTACAAACTCGAAGGCAGCGACCACGACTGGCATTATCTGAACTCGAGCAACATCGATATCACCTACAATGGTTTGTCGTATGGCGATTATCATCTTACGGTTCATGCCGTGGATGGTGAAGGCAAGATAGCTGCCGAGGTTTATTCGCTCGACATCTCCGTCCTGCCGCCTTGGTATCTCTCATGGTGGTGCAAGCTCTTCTATATCACGGCACTCATCGTGTTTGTGGCATGGCTGGTAAGCTGGTATTTTCTGCGCAAGGAACTGGCTGATGCCCAGAAGCAGAAGGCTGAGGTGTTGGAGCAGGTACAGATGCGTATGGACTTCTTCAACCGTCTGACGGAAGATTTGAAGGCTGCCGTAGCTCATCATTCATTTGATGAGGTGACAGCTCTGATGGTCCGCTACCTGAATGTGAAGATACCTGAGGTGTCATCTTCTGTTTCTACTGGGTTATCCGCTTCGCCTGTATCTGAGCCAGAGTCATCATCTTCAGAACCAGTTCCTGCACGCTCAGAATCTTCTGAAGAGGAAAAGAAGATTGTAGATATCAGCGAGTTGGATGGGGCAGACAAGCGTCTGCTCGAAGAAATCGATGAGGCGATAGAGAAGCACATGATTGATTCCGACTTCAATGTTTCGATGTTGCAGGATGTGATAGGCATAGGTGGCAAACAGCTGTATCGCAAGACGAAGGCGATAACGGGCCGTACGCCTGTAGAGTATATCCGTGAGATGCGTATGAGCCGTGCTGCCGAGCTCCTGAGCCAGGGTAAGTTCAGTGTTTCCGAGGTGATGTATACCGTTGGTTTTTCCAACAGCAGTTATTTCTCCAAATGCTTCTCCAAGGAGTATGGCATGACTCCTACGGAATATATGAAGGTGAAGAGGTAAATAAATGATGTGCTTCCGTTTGCCTATGGATATGGCTGTGTGGGGTTAAGAATATGACAGCATTGGGTTACGGATACGACTCCGTAGGCTAATGGAGACGTATCCTTCGGCTTGTCGAGATATCTGTGTCAGCTGACTGAGCTACTTGCGACAGCTGATAAAATACGTTCCGATGCAGTAAAAAATGCGTCCCGATGTAGCATTTGCTACGTCCCGACGCAGCAAAAGATACGTCCCGACGTAGTATCAGATACGTCGGGACGTAATTTCAGCTTTATGAAAACGAGTGCATAGAAACAAAAAAAGTGTGTATTGAACTTGTTTTTGCAAACTGTAATCGGATGTGACAAAAAATCGACAATTAACTAAATTTATGAGCAAATATGCTAAAAAACATAGATATTTCATATCAAACATTTAAATTTTAAGCGATAATCTTGGGTAAATAAGAAAATATTCGTAATTTTGCACCAATTTAAGTTAAATAGGTATTTCCATGCGTGCATATTAGTGAAAGAATGTATAAATGGAGGGGCGAAGTGTCACCCTGAGTGCTTTCGGCTTTTACCAAACGAGAAAAAAATGAGAAAAAAATTATAATTATTAATTAATAAACTTGAAACAAACAAGGATGAGAAGATTAACTCTTTTACTTGTCTCACTTGTATTGTTGTCTATCCAATCGGTCTTGGCGCAGAGTTTCAGCGTCAAGGGTACAGTCGTGTCTGCTGAAGACAACGAACCGATGATTGGTGTGACCATTATGCAAGAGGGAACATCAAATGGCGTAGTGACCGATATTGACGGTAACTATACCATCGAAATTAAGGGTGCTTCGAAGGCTACGCTTGTCTACTCTTATGTGGGTTGCGTTACGCAGAAGCACGTTGTGAAAGCGCAGACAAATACGCTCAACATCACCCTTGCTTCGGATTCCAAGATGATGGATGAAGTGGTTGTGGTGGCGTATGGCGTGAGAAAGAAGGGAACCATTGCGGGTTCCGTGTCTGCCGTAAAGTCTGAAAAGATAGAAAATGTGCCGGCGGCAAGCTTCGACCAAGCTTTGCAGGGACAGAGTACTGGTTTGCAGGTCATCTCTTCTTCGGGTGAACCTAGCAAGGCGGCTACCTTCCAAATCCGTGGTACCAACTCTATCAACTCCGGAAAGTCGCCACTCTTTATCCTCGACGGCGTGCCAATCTCAAGTTCTGATTTCAATACTTTGAGTCCTAACGACATCGAAAGTATCTCTGTATTGAAAGATGCCTCTTCTACCTCTATCTATGGTGCACGTGCTGCCAATGGTGTGGTTGTCATCACTTCCAAGCGAGGCTTGTCAATGGACAAGGCGAAGATTACGCTCCGTGCACAGTATGGTTTCTCTGAGTTGGCACAGACCAACTGGAAGATGATGAATACCGACGAGCGTATCCAGTTTGAGAAAGAAGTAGGTCTGGATACAGGTAAGGATTACAATCTCCTTTCAAGAGTAAACGTAAACTGGCTGGACGAGGTGTTTAACGACCGCGCTCCGCTGCAGAGCTACGAACTCTCTATCAACCGTGCTACCGACCGCTTGAACTACTATGTTTCTGGTGGTTTCTACGATCAGGACGGTATCGCACAGAGTTCAACCTTCCGCCGTTACAACATCCGCACCAATGCAGATGTAAAGGCTAGCAAGTGGTTGAAGGTAGGTACCAACACCATGGCTGCCTATGAGGAGGCTCAGCAGGCTGACGACGGTAGCTATACTACCGTTACTCCTATCTCAGCATGCCGATTCATGCTGCCTTACTGGAATCCATACGCAAAGGATGGCAGTCTGGCTTCACTTTCAGCAGGCAACTGGGCTGGAACCAGCGAGAACCCTATCGTTTACATGGGCTTGAATCCTATCAAGAACAAGAAATATAAGGTGCTCTCTACCATGTATGCTGAAATCTATCCGATAGAGAATCTGACTATCCGTACTCAGTTTGGTGCCGATTTCACCCATTCTACAGCATTCCTCCAGTCGTTCCCAAGTCTCTCTTCAAATCACGGACAGGGTACTGCGGCACGCCAGAGCAGCGATGCCATCAACCTGACAGAGACTACTACGGCTAACTACCGTTTCACTCTGAACGATATCCATTCGTTCAACGTGATGCTGGGTCAGGAGGCTGTCAATTTCCACTCAGATGGTTTCCAGATATATTCCAAGGGTCAGACCAGCGATCTCCTGACCAACGTATCATCAGGTACACGTGCCAGCCGCTGGGCAGATTCATCTTCTGATTATTCTTACCTGTCATTCTTCATGCGTGGCGAGTATAACTATAAGGAGCTCTACTATGCCGATTTCTCTCTGCGTACTGATGCTTCTTCACGTTTCGGTAAGGATCATCGCTGGGGTACATTCTGGTCGCTCGGTTTCATGTACAACGTGAAGTCGACCGACTGGCTGAAGGATATGAAGTGGCTCAGCACAGCCCAGATTGCCGTAAGTACCGGTACATCGGGTAACTCTGAGATTCCTAACTATTATCACCTGGCTCTGGTATCGGGTGGTGCCAACTACGATGATACTGCCGGTTTCTATCCATCACAGAGTGGTAACGAGGAATTGGGTTGGGAGTCAACATGGGCAAACAACTTCGCCCTCCGTTTGGGCTTCCTCGACAGAATCAACTTCAGCTTCGAGGCTTACTACAAGCGTACCTCTAATATGCTGATGCGCGTTCCTGAGTCTTATACCGTAACCGGCGAGGGCTATCGCTGGAAGAACGTAGGTGTGATGGCTAACAAGGGTATCGAGCTGAGTGCTGACGGTGATGTAATCCGCACACGCGACTTCACCTGGAATGTAAGTGCCAACGTATCTTACAACCAGAACCGATTGAAGGAACTCTATAACGGTGTAACCGAGTATGTAAACTCAACCACCGGTTTGAAGTATGTGGTAGGTCACTCAGTAAGCGAGTTCTTCCTGAACCGTTATGCCGGTGTGAACCCAGCGAATGGTGAGCAGCTCTGGTATGACAAGAACGGCAACGTGACCAACGAGTTCCGTGAGAGCGACAAGGTGATGACAGGCAAGACCTATGATGCACCTTGGATGGGCGGTTTCGGTACAAGCTTCCGTTGGAAGGGCTTGCAGCTTTCTGCCCAGTTCAGCTGGATTGGTACACGCTACGTGATTAACAACGACCGTTACTTCGAGGAGAGCGGTGTAACCTTCGGTACTGCTTACAACCAGTCAAACCGTCTGTTGTACGACCGTTGGAAGCAGCCAGGCGATATTACCGATATCCCACGTTGGGGCGAGGTAACCCAGCTCGACGATCGCTTCTTGGAGAATGCATCGTTCCTCCGTCTGAAGAATCTCAGTCTGTCCTATTCATTGCCACAGAGTCTGTTGCGCAAGACCAACTTCTTCTCTATGGTCAGAATCTATGGTCAGGCACAGAACCTCTTCACCGTAACCGGTTTCAACGGTCTGGATCCTGAGGTTTCATCCAATATTTACCAGGCACAGTATCCGGCATCACGCCAGTTTACTCTGGGTGTTGAATTGCAATTCTAACCAAGAAAGGAGAAAAAAATGAATATCAAAAATATAAAGACATACATCCTGTCGGGAATCCTAGCCCTCTCGATGTCTTCCTGTCTTGATAAGTATCCTGAGGATTCTATCTGCATGGACCAGGCTATCAACACGGTGGACGACATGGACAAGCTGGTGTACGGTATCTACGACAGTTTCAAGAGCAGCGCCCTCTATTCGGGCAATCTGACAATCCTGCCAGATCTGCAGGCAGACTTCGTGTACTGCGTGAAGGGCTACTCTAATGCCTATGGCGATATCTACCGTTGGAAAGATATCAAGGCTACCAACACCGACATTGAGGCGGTATATGCCGACCTTTATGATGTGATCAACCGATGCAATTTCCTGCTCGATAATGTTGAAAAGGTAAAGGTTGCAACCAATGATGATAAGCAGCTTGATAAGTTGGAGCAGTATGAGGGCGAGGCTTACTTCGCCCGTGCCCTGGCTTACTCAGAACTGATCAAGTGTTTCTGCAAGGCTTACGATAGCGATGAGCAGGCTGCGAAGGAACTCGGCGTTGTACTCACAGAGCACTATTACGGCAATGAGCCACAGAAGAGAGCCACTCTGAAGGAATCATACGATTTCGTATTGAGAGATCTTGACAAGGCTGCTGAATATCTGAAAGTAGACGAAGACTTCACAGGAAGTCTCTACAACGAGATTTACTTCAACGAGTATACCTGTCATGCCTTGCGTGCGCGCGTATCCTTATATATGCACAAGTATGATGATGCCATCAAGTATGCATCTAAGGTAATCGGCAGTAAGTATTATACATTAGAGAAGGCTTCTTCCAACACCTATTCAAACCAGGTGAACGATTATAAGTATATCTGGACCTATGGTGATTCTCGTGAGGCTATCTGGAAGGTAGGTTTTACCGTGAACAGCTATGGCGGTGCTCTGGGTACCATCTTCGATAACTACAACTTCGTAACTTATCGTCCAGACTATGTGCCTGAGACATGGGTCATCAACTCATTCGACAGCAAGGATCTCCGTGCTGCAGCCATCTTCACAACCCGTGTAACAGGTTATGAGCATGGTTTGCAGTGGCCTTTGCTGAGCAAGTATTTCGGCGATGCAGAATTCCTGAACAGCAATATCCTGCATGTTCACCAGCCAATGGTATTCCGTCTCTCAGAGCAGTATCTGATTCGTGCTGAGGCTTACGCCATGAAGGAGGACTATGGTAAGGCAGGTAAGGACATCTCTACCTTGCGTACAGCCCGCTACTCTTCATATGGTGGTAACACCTCGATGAGCGAGAGCAACGCCATGAAGATAATCGAGGCAGAGCGCGTGAAGGAACTCTATATGGAAGGCTTCCGTCTGAACGACCTCAAGCGCTGGCACAAGGGATTTGAGCGTAAGGCTGCCGACCAGCCTGCTGCCAACTTCGTGCAGAGCAGTCTGAAGGTTGAAAAGGATGACCCTCTCTTTGTCTGGCCAATTCCTCAGCATGAGCTTGAGGCACCAGGTTCTGAGATTCAGCCTAATGAAAGTAACAAATAAAATAAAGAGAAGATCATGAAGAAAATAATGATGGGATGTTTGGCAGCCGTAGCTGCACTCATCGCTCTTGTGAGTTGTTCACAGGATTATACCACTTATGCTGGTTCAAGTCATATCATGTTCTCTGATACGCTCTATCAGTATGCTGTACAGGAAAGCAATGAGGTTTTCAATGTGCCTGTATCTGCAACCGAAAAAGCTGACTACGACCGCACCTTCGGCGTGGAGGTAGTAGACAAGCAGAGCAATGCCATCGAGGGTAAGCATTACCGCATCCTCAACAACACCGTTACAATCAAGGCGGGCGAGATGGTAGGAAATGTGAAGGTTCAGGGTATCTATGATAACATCGGCAAGACCGATTCGCTCGGCTTCACCCTGAAACTGGTGATTCCGGAGAAGTATAACTGGACAGATCTCTATAAGGACTATGCCCACGTGGTAATGCAGAAGTCTTGTCCTTTCGATATCCACAACTTCTCTGGCTGGTGCATGGTTACATCTACCTTCTACAGTCAGTATCTGAACAACGTAACCAACCGTCTGATCAAGACTGAGGTAGTGGAAGGCGAGGAGAATACCGTTCTGCTGAAGGATGTTTACTATAAGGGCTACAACCTGAAGTTGAAGTTCAATACCAAGAACATCCTTGAGCCAAAGGTAGAGATGGACGACCAGATAGCCGGTGAGACCGGTGAGGCATTCGGTACCATCTATGGAGACGGCAAGTTGCGCATCAGCCAGCCTTCTCTCTATACCTCTTATTATAACACCTGCCAGAACTATGTATTGCAGTATGTTGTTATGAGTGTAAACAACAAAGATGGTTCATTATTCGGCAACGTAGGAACCTTCATCACCATGTATGAATGGATCAGCGATGCAGAGGCAGAGAAATTGAAAGAACAAGGATATTAATCGTAGAATAAAAAGAAAATGAAAACATTGATTTCAAAATATTGGCTCGTATTGATGGCGCTGGTATCAGTGACTCTGTTCACAGCTTGTTCCAGCGATGACGACGATGCCGTAACTCCTGTGTTCCCACAGGTACAGACTATCTCCGGTGAAGCTGGCGAAGTGAAAGAGTTTACTTTCGAAGCTAACGAGAGCTGGAGCCTTTCTTCAGACAAAATCTGGTGTAAACTGGTGCAGGGCGAGAAAATAGACGCCTTCGTACTCAATGGTACTGCAGGCAAGCAGACCATCAAGGTTAAGATTACTGATGATGATGCCAGCAAGGATATGAGCGTGGCTCAGCTCTTCCTGAATATGGGTGGTCAGAAGGTTGCCATCGCTGAGGTTACGCGTTCGGCTGCCGGCTATAAGTTGCAGATATTCGATGCGGCTGGCAATGATATCACCGAGACTGGTATCACCGTAGGTTACAATGTATACAACAAGTTTACTGTAAAGTCAAACTTCCGTTTTGCTGTTACCAATACTCCTGCTTGGGTAGACTTGGAAGGCGGCTTCCTGGTAGGTACACCTAACGAGCCTGTTGTTGGCGGTGTTTCCTTTAAGGAGAATCAGGGTGTAAGTGCTAAGTATGCCATCGCTAAGGACGGCAACTACACCATCACCTTCACTTCTGAGGATGGCAAGGCTGCTAAAACCGTACCTGTTATCTATAATGGTATGACCACCAGCACCATGGATGTTACTTATCCAACCTCTTCACAGTGGGCAGTATGGAATGTATCTCTCGATGGTAAGGTGTTCACTCAGAATGGTTCTAGCCTGAATGGCGGTGATACCAACGATTTCACCTTCTACAACTTCGTTCCTTTCACCCTCAAGACCTTGGGTGATGCTTACCAGCTGGTAGTCTTCGAGAAAAAGGAGAATGGTTTGTTCGAGGATGGAACTGGTGCTGTGAAGCTGCAGGGTGAGAAGGGTGATGTGAAGCTCACAGTCGCTCCATTAGGCAGCGGAAGCCGTGAGTTCCTGGTCTATGCATTGCCACAGAGCGTATTCGAGAGTCTGGAGAATGGACTCGACGGAATGCTGGAGGAAGACTTCATGACAGTGAAGAGCGATTACGACCGTTACTTCCTGATGAATGTTGTACAGAAGGAGGCCAACTCTTCTGCTGATGATCAGTCTGCAGCGCCTACAATCTTGAAGATGAACTACTTGCCAGTAGAGTGCAAGAAGGATAAATCAAAGTATGGTTCTATCATATCAGGAACATTTGGCTACAATGGTGACGAAATATATGTCGCTCAGTCAGAAGCAGGAAGCTATCTTACAGTTAATCCTAATATCAAGGATTGGGACCCTAACACTATGATGGAGACAGGCTATCTTACAGTTAAGGATTTCAACGGAAATGATGTTAACGCAGAGGCTGCACAGGTCGATAAGGAAAATTGGATTTTCTCTGTTACGGTACCAGAAGCTACTCCAATGTTTATGGTATTCCAGGACAACGGAACTCCTGTAAAGGTTCTTGTTGTTGAATCTCCTGGTGAGGGAATGAGTAAGAAACATACTTCTATCAGAAAAATTAGAAAGTAATGAATAGAATGAAAATATTTTCAAAGGCACTCTTGTTGCTCTTGGTCTCTCTCCTGGCCTTTGCAGCAACAAGTTGCTCGGATGATGAGACCGGAGGCTGGGACGGCACATACGGATATGTGCAGTTCAAGCTCAGCAAGAAGGTTTCTTCAAGAGCTACCCGTGCTACTGCCCTTGACAAACTTGAGAAACTGGATGATGCCAAGAAAATCAAGGTGGTCATGGAGCACAACGGTACAACTGTGTCTCAGACACTGGTGCTCAATTCTTATAATTCAGAGAATGCTGAGTATGGTCTGAGAAGTGAAAAACTGCAACTCGCTTCGGGTACTTACACCGTCATCGGTTCTATCTCTATGATGCGGTAGACGAGGAGTTGCTGGCTTCTTCTGCCGGCGAAACATTCACTGTAGTAGGTGGCGGTCTGGAAGTACAGAACCTCATGGTGGAGACTGTGGAGCATGGTAAGGTGAAGTTCAATCTCGTGAAGGAGTGGGAGAAGACCCGTGCCGGTGGTACTGAGTATCTCTTCTCTAACATCCGTCTCGTTGATGTCAGCGTGACCAACCTCTTTACCCGTGAGACCTATACCTTCCCTGAACTGAAGGTGAATTATAAGGAGGGAAGCAAGGAGAATCAGAATCCTGACAATGAGAACGATAAGTATATGGACACAGGTACTGCTTACTGCGATTCTACCGTATGGTTGCCTGCCGGTACTTATCAGGTTACCTCATATACCACCTACGGCAAGACTGGTGCGGTGAAGACCAAGTATGAAACCCAGCCTGTAAAGGGTGAGGCTTTCATTATAGAGGACAATCAACTCAATGATAAAGCTCAGGTGCCTATCCTCCTTTCCAAGACCAAGGAGTATATCAAGGACTATGAGGCTTTGAAGGCTATCTGGGAATCTCTCCATGGTAAGGAGTGGAGCTTCTATGGCGATGCTACCTTCAAGGGAGCTAACTGGAACTTCAACAAGGAACTCGATATGTGGGGCGAACAGCCGGGCGTAACGCTCAACAGCAACGGCCGTGTCATCGGTCTTATCATCGCCGGTTTCGGTGCAAAGGGAATCGTACCTGATGCCATCGGACAGCTGACAGAACTCCAGGTGCTCAACCTCGGTTCTCACGATGAGAAGATTGGTGCCAACATCTTCAATAATTATGATGCAAACAGTCTGACTGCAGCAAAGAAGAGCAGCATGCGTCACGACTATGAGAACAAGTTTCTGAAGTATGACCCACGTGCCAACATGTCGGATATGATTGTAGAAAGCTACAACTCTGATCCTAAGGTGGCACCGAAGAACAAAATTAAGAAGGACAGCCGCATCAACCTGAAGGATGCGCAGATCGGTACATTGACCAACAAGATTACAGGTGTATCTAAGGCCATCTATCGCCTGACTAAGTTGCAGCAGTTCTACATCGGTAACTCTTCTATCACATCCGACTCGGTTTGTGCGAAGTTCTACAAGCCTGACGATCCTGTTTATGGTAAGTTTGCACAGGAGTTTAAGGAAGAGGATTGGGACAAGATGGAAAACCTGACCGATATCGAACTTTACAACTGTCCGAAGATCAGTCGCATTCCAGACTTCTACTATAAGCTCCCTAAATTGCAGGCGATGAACCTGGCGCGATGCAAGGGAATCTCTGCTAATCAGTTGAGAAAAGATTGGACTCGCTTAGCTGAGGAGAAGACAGGTAAGACACTCCAGATTCTCTATATGAGTTACAATAACCTGGAGGAGTTCCCTGAGTCTTCTGCATTGAGAAAGATGGTAAATCTCGGTTTGCTCGACCTGGCTTACAATAATATCAAGAAGGTACATCCGTTTGGTTCTGAGGTAGCTCTCTCTTCTCTCTATCTGAACAACAACCAGATTGAAGAGATTCCTGATAATCTCTGTGCCTTTACAGATGATGTGGAAAGTCTGACTTTCGCTCATAACAAGTTGAAGAAGATTCCGAATATCTTCGATGCAAGTTCTGTTCGCGAGATGGGTTCTGTAGACTTCTCTTACAACGAGATTACAGGTGTAGATAATAGTCATGGTACCTACAAGGGTATTAATGCAGCTTCAGTCAGTCTGTCAAACAATAAGATAGAGAAGTTCCCTTCAGAGCTGTTTACTGCCGGTTCGCCAATCACAACCATCGATTTGAGCGGCAACCAGATGCGCACCATCCCTAAGGGTTCCATCAAGGGCAAGAAGGCTTATCTGCTGCAGGTTATCGACTTCCGATTCAACAAGTTGACATCCCTCTCTGATGACTTCCTCTCAACCACATTGCCATACATTACCAATATGGACTTGAGCTACAACTGCTTCACCGAGGTGCCAACCCAGCCATTGAACAGTGCCGTGCTCCGTGCCTTTGCTATCAACCACCAGCGTGATGAGAAGACCGACCAGCGTTGCCTGCGTACATGGCCTACAGGAATCACAACCTGTCCGAGCCTGATCCAGTTCCAGATTGGTTCCAACGATATCCGTAAGGTAGAAGAGACACTGACCTCTCACCTTTATATCCTGAATATCACAGACAACCCTAACATCTCTATCGATGTAACGAGCGTCTGCGCATACATCAAGGCAGGTATGTATATGCTGTTCTACAACAAGAATCAGGACATCCGCGGTTGTGATGCTTTGGATCTCGAAAATTAAACCCTATAAGAAAGTAGTAATATGAAATATATGAATAAACTGACATTAGGTATCGTTCTCGCTGCCGGGCTTTTCACAGCCTGCAGCGATAAGGATGATGTCGATATCCCAGGAGGACTGGCGCTCGATAAAAAGGAGATAGCCATAGGTCCTCAGGGTGGAACAGAGCAGATAGCCATCGCTGCCTCACAGGACTGGGTAGCTAATACCTCTGAGCCTTGGCTGACGCTTTCGCCTGCCAACGGCGTGGGTTCTGTTGAGGGTACCATCAAGGTGGATTCTACTCTTTCCAACACGCTCCGCAGCACAGAACTCAGTTTCCAGGGTGCCAACGGACAGAGTCGCAAGCTTACCATCACCCAGTTCGGTTATGGCAAGCAGATCTTCCTGAAGGATTCTGTTGTAGAAATCGAAAACTCCGATTCTTACGATAACCGTGCTTTCGAGAGTCTGATTTCTGCCAACGTGGAATGCAAGATTGGTAAGATAGAGTATTCTTTTGAGGGTGATCTGACCGATGCCGAGAAGGCAGAGAACGAGAGCGAGCGTGAGGGCTGGCTCCTGAACAGTAAGGATGAAGATAAGCTGACAGGTACTAACCTGGGTATCGTGCTGGACAGAAAGTACCGTCCTCGCACCGTGAACTTCAAGTTCCGCTGGGCGATGAACGTGGTTCCTGCCGTTCGTGTGGCTAAGGTTCATCTCGTGCCAATCAAGGCTGAAGACCAGCTGGTAGATGCAGATGGCAATCCTACAGATGATGTTATCCTGACCGTTCGTCAGAAGGCAGCACCAAAGATTGAGGACAACCGTGCCGGTGACTCTCTCTCTCTCATCATGATCAACCAGAAACTGGGTAGCATTGCTACCTTCGATTCCAGCGATAACATGCGCAACTGGAGCGGCGTAACACTCTGGGAAGCTACTGATGATTTAGTGAAAAAACATCCTGAGGCTTTAGGACGTGTACGTTCTGTCAAGTTCAGCAAGTTCAACCTCAAGAGTGGCGAAACTCTTCCTAAGGAAGTGGGCAACCTCAAGTTCCTGGAGTCATTCTCTGTTGCTTCCAACGAGAACAACCAGATTCGTGAGGTGAACCTCGGTGATGAAATCTGCTCGCTGAAGTATCTGAAGAATCTTACCGTTCAGGCTTACGGTCTGACTCAGTTGCCTGCTAACTTTATTAATCTGGGTAAGAGTCTTGAATCGCTCAACCTGGTAAGTAACAACTTCAACAAGTTGTCGGATATCACCAATATCGTCAACGAGAAGAACTTCCCTAAGTTGCGTAACCTCATTCTCTATGCACAGCGCCGTACGGATGTTGTCACCAACATCGCTTCGCTGGGCGAAATGAATGCATCAGGCGTCTATGTTTATAATAACTATCCTATCGGACTGTATGGTAAGGTAAATGCCGGAACCGCAGACCGCCAGGCGCTTCTCAAGCTCCTGACATGGGATAAGTTGAATACACTGGAGTTGTCTTACTGCTTCCTGGAGGGTGAACTTCCTACCGATGAAGAGATGACTGAGGCACTGGAAGCTGCCGGCAAGGCTACCCGATACACCAAGTCTGACTTCTCTACCAACAAGGAAGATTATCTCGACAAGCTGGTAGGCGATACCTGCAAGTGGTTGCTCTCAGGCTGGGATAATCCTGTAACCTGCAAACACAAGGATGGTTCTGTAGTTAGTGCGGATGTTTATCCTCTCCAGGTGCCACGTGTATTGCCAAACTGCCGTCAGTTGTCACTCAACCTGAACTTCTTTACAGGAAAGGTGCCAAACTGGATTCTCTTCCATCCACACCTGGTAGAATGGAATGCACCTACGATGGTGTTCAACCAGCAGCCTAAGGGTAAAAATAGCGATGGCGCTGCCGTTGGTTTCTCTAATATGACAGACGACAGCTACAGCTACGACTACTATTACGGAACCAAAGACCCAGGCAGCAACTGGGAGGTTCCGGGTGTAGCTTATCCGCTCTACTACCGCACATACGTGGCAGCAGGCGATATTGATGAAGCTGCGCTGATGGCTAAGTACAGGAGAACTAAGAAAAAGTAAGATAAACATAAAAACAATATAGAAGCAAACAATGAAGAAAAAGTTTTTCTATATAGCAATGGTCGCATTGGCATTGACGGGCTGTTCTGACAGCCTGTCAACCATCGGCTCTTCTGACGGCAATTCAGAAATCACCATTCCTGCAGATGCTGAGGCGGGTGAACTGCTGATTAAGTTCAGTCCGGAGATGAGCGATATCCTCGACCAGGCACAACTGAGCAAGACCCGCGCCGGAAAGGCTACCCGTTCGGGTATTCCTTCTACCGATGAGGTGCTCGACATCTTGGGAAGCTACAGCTTCGAGCGTGTGTTCCCGGTAGATGCAAATACTGAGGCAAGAACCCGCGAGGCGGGACTCCACCTCTGGTATACGGTGAAGTTTAATAAGGGAACCGACCTGAAGACGGCTGCCGAGCGCCTGAAGCAGTTGGGCGAAATCTCAAAGGTTCAGACCAACGGCCGCATCAAGCGTGCTTACAATACCGACAGCAAGCGCATCTATCTCAGCGATAAGGCACTTCAGCAGAAGTCTACCCGCTCAGCAGCCAATGGCGAGCCAAACGATCCGGGCTTTACCAGCCAGTGGCATTACCGTAACCTGGGCGAGGGCAACTATGATTTTGAG
>ENA-OQHU01000024-OQHU01000024.1-human-gut-metagenome-genome-assembly--contig:-NODE-24-length-31488-cov-2.307611_pt1 | contig 31488 bp, 28 predicted proteins | sample MGYA00242568_ERZ504729 | MGnify/ENA primary metagenome ERZ504729 (study PRJEB26092, sample SAMD00036223) | human gut metagenome | host: Homo sapiens | study: EMG produced TPA metagenomics assembly of... | reverse complement strand
GGCTTTATATGCCTCAAAACAGTGATAAACAGCAGAAAATCAAGGTTTTCGGACGGTCTGGGGGGGGCGAAAGGGGTTAAGGTTCTTTTTACCTTTTTACCCTTTTACTTTTTTACCCTTTTTACTTTTTTACCTTTAAACCTCCTTTTCAGCAAACAGGCCGAAGAGTTCAGCATCTATCAGGTCAGTAACCTTTCGGAAGTCTTCCGGATTCTCTCCGAACTCCAGATTATCACCATCGATGATGATGAGGCGACCTTTATAATCCTTGATCCAATCCTCATAACGCTTGTTCAAGCCCTGGAGATAATCGATGCGGATGCTCTTCTCGAAATCGCGACCACGCTTCTCGATATGCTTCACGAGCGTAGGAATGCTGCTCTTGATATATATCATCAGGTCAGGGAGTTTCACCAGACTGATCATCAGATCAAAGAGATCGGTATAGTTCTTGAAATCCCTGTCGCTCATCATACCGATATCATGAAGATTAGGCGCAAAGATACGCGCATCCTCGAAGATGGTTCTATCCTGTACGATGGTCTGCTCTGAACGGGAAATCTCCACAACATCATGGAATCGCTTGTTCAGGAAGTAAATCTGAAGATTAAACGACCAACGTTCCATATCCTTGTAATAATCAGCCAGATATGGATTATTATCTACCGGCTCGAAATTAGCTTTCCAGCCATATCTCTTGGCAAGCATCTTGGTTAATGTTGTCTTGCCGCTACCTATATTTCCTGCTATTGCTATATGCATTTTTTTACCTTTTTTACTTTTTTTACCTTTAAGAGAACAGCCCGAAGAGCTTGGCATCTATCTTATCTACGATTTCACCAAACTGCTTGGGATTGTGCTCGAAATCGAGATTATCAACTTCTACGATAAGCACCTTGCCCTTATACTTGTTCATGATGAAATCTTCGTAAAGATTGTTGATACCTTCCAGATAATCCAAAGGCATCTTCTGCTCATAATCACGACCGCGCTTCTGGATATTCTTCACGAGGTGAGGAACTGAAGAACGGAGATATATCATCAGTTCAGGCATCTCCACCACTTCCATCATAGACTCGAAGAGCTCCATATAAGTCTCGTAGTCGCGCTGGTCCATGTTGCCCATCTTCCGGTTGTTGGCCGCAAAGACATAAACACCCTCAAAGATGGTGCGGTCCTGGATAACCGTCTCTTTACTGTGTTGGATTTCCAGCAGATTCTTGAATCGCTGCTTCAGATAGAACACCTCCATATTGAGAGCCCATCGCGAGATATCCTTGTAATAGTCATCGATATAGGGGTTTTCAGCCACGGGCTCCAAGTACTGTTTCCATCCATAATGTTTAGAAAGCATCTTAGTGAGGGTTGTCTTGCCACTACCGATATTTCCTGCTATTGCTATATACATTTATTAATACGAATAATTTACAATTTAATAATGAATAATGGGGCTGGCGCCGCATTGGCTGCAAAAGTACAATAAAAAATCGGGATAAACAAAAAAATCCAAGCAAATATATGATTTGCTTGGATTTTTGTATTCTATTCCTGCCTTGCAGGGAATCTGTATGTTAATAGTCGCGTTCGATGAGTTCGAGACACATACGGGAGTTGTGGTAAGGACATTTCCAGAAACCCGCCTTATCATCCTCCTTGTTCACCGTACCATCTTCCAGGATAGCCCAGTGCCACTCACCGTTCTTGTTATCCAGCAGATGCTTGGCTACATAGTTCCAGCAAGAGATGGCAACCAGAAGATTCTCTTCGGTACGGAAATACTGATAGAGGTCGATATGTCCGATGATGTTCTCGCACTGCACCCACCACTGGCGCTGGAGATCATACTTATCTCCATCTTTCCAATGCTCATAAACCATACTGCCATCCGGACGTAAGCCTTCATCTGCAGCATCGGCTATACGACGGATGATGCGCTCTATCTTATGCAGCAATATCTTATCGTCTAAAACCAGCGCGGTTTCGTGGAGCAGCCAGGACGCCTCAATATCATGACCATAGCTCTCGATGTTGCGCTTGCCCTCCCACTCGTCATTGAAGAAGAGGTCGAGATGATAAGTCTCCTTGTTCAGAAGTTTATCGGTGAAAATATCGAGCAGATTGCGGATGCTCTTCTCCAGTTCCGGAGTCTTCCATACACGATAAAGATTGGTATATGGCTCGATGATATGCAGATGGGTATTCATCGTACGGGAACCATTTTCATCCTTATCAGAGAGACGCATGTCTGCAATCGGATTCCACTCACGGGTCAATGCCTCGATATATCCGTTGTTCTTGGCATCAAAGGCATGCTTCTCGATGTCATGATACAGGGAGATGGCGATATCCAACGCCTCCTTGTCACCTGTTGCACGGGCATACTCCGAGAAACCATAGATGGCAAAGCCGATGGCGTAAGTCTGCTTCTTGGTATCGAGCGAATTACCCTGATAGTCAACACTCCAGTAGATGCCGCCATATTCCCTGTCGAGGAAATAATCGCGCACATAATCCTTGGCACGGGTGGCAGCCTCAAGATACTCCGGCTTCTTCAAGACACGATAGGCAGCAGAAAACGCCCAGAGGATACGGGCATTCATCACTGCTCCCTTCTCGGCTACAGGATGTACCTGGTCGTTACCGTCTACACGTCCGTAAAAGCCACCGTTTTCTTCATCTTTCACTTTCGTTAGCCAATAGCTGAGGATGTTGTTCTCCAGAACATCCCGCATCGTTTCTTTAAGATTGTCCATTTTTCCTTTTTTAATAGTGATTATTAGTTATGTAAAACAATTATTTGCGGATAGGGAACTTCCAGGCAAGCACCATCAGCAGGAAGGCGATGACGGCTGGGAAGAGTGAGAACAATGACCATACCATCGTAAGCACAGAATCGGTGACACTGGCTGGGTCGATCATCGTATTACCCATCTTATCTGTTATCATGTTGGCACCTGCCCAGCCCAGGAAGAGGGCGATGAGAGAACCGGAAATGGCAGTACCAAACTTTTGGCTCATCGTACCGGAAGAGAAGATAAGACCTGTAGCTGATGTTCCGAAATGCTCGGTATGGTAGTCGGCTACATCGGCATACATTGACCACATCAATGGCGAATAGATACCGATACCCATAGAGGTAAGGATAACGATGGCTATCATCACCCAGATATACGACGGATTCATCGGGATGAAGAAGAAGACAACCGAGAGAACCAGACAGAGTGCTGCAGCCCAGAAGAATGCCATGCGCTTGCTGCCTACCAGACGGGTGAACCAAGGAGATACACCACCGAAAATCATACAGGTTACTTCACCAAACGCCATGAAAACGGTATAGTTGATAATCAATCCCTCGATGGTTACATTGCCATGCAGACAGTAATCAAACATATAGCCAGCTACGGCATAGCGGAATCCGTTGAAGAAGTTGGTACACACAGCAATGGCTGTCATATAGAGCCAAGCCTTGTTGTGAACGAGGTCGGCAAACTGCTGGAAAGAGAACTTCTCAGCGCGCTTCGGCTTCAGACGTTCTTTGGTAAGGAGTCCGCAAGCCAATGTCATCACAGCTGCAATAATACCGAGCACGGCACCAATGACAGCATACTGATGTGCGGCTGTTCCACCTACCATCTTCTGGAGATAAGGGAAAGAGAGCAGGGTGACGAATCCCATGGCATAAGCACCCACCATACGGAAAGAAGAGAACTGGTTCTTCTCATCATCATCCTCGGTCATCACACCGAGCAATGAGCCGTAAGGCACATTCACCATGGTATATACCGCCATCATCAGCAGATAGAGGGCGTAAGCATAGATTCGCTTGCCCACAGGACCGAAGTCTGGAGTATAGAGCAAGAGGGCGAATATCAATCCGAAAGGAATGGCACCATAGATGAGCCAAGGACGGTAGGTACCGAAACGGCTCTGGGTACGGTCGGCAAGAGTACCCATCAGCGGGTCAGTAACCACATCGAACATGCGGGCTACGAGCATCAGTACTGCCGCATCCGCAAACGAGAGTCCGAAGACATTTGTAAAAAACAGAGGAAAAGCGATAGACATCACCTTCCATACAATACCACCCGCAGCGGCATCACCCAATGCATAAGCTATTTTTTCTTTTAAACGAGCCATTATTTTTAATTGACAATTTATAAATTACTAAAAAAGGGATTCGCTCCCCATCTATATCTGATAATACGGATGAGGAGTACGAATCCCTACAATCTTAATACCTGAAACTTATTTACTTAAAGTCTGTTTATTTTTTGCTACCAAAGCCTTGATCTTCTCTACTGAGAACTGAGTGCGATAATCATCCTTTGGTGTATTCATGCAGTAATCTACCAATCGGTCGATGGTAGAAGTTGCCACATGCATGCGGGTATCAGAAGAAGCATAGTAGATAAATACCTTGCCATCCTCATCTGCAATCCAACCATTGGCAAAGACTACATTCATCACATCACCGATATACTCAGGGCCTTCCGGTACGAGGAAATATCCACCTGGTTCTGCAATCACCTTTGTAGGATCCTCAAGAGAAGTCATGTACATATAGAGCACATAGCGGAGACCGCTGGCACAGCCACGAACACCGTGAGCCAGATGCAACCAGCCCTTATCAGTCTTGATAGGATGAGGCCCCTCACCGTTCTTCACCTCCTGGATGGTATGATAGTGACGGGCATTGATGATCTTCTCTTCCTTGATTTCGGCATGAGTGATATCATCAACAAGAGCCCAACCGATACCACCACCAGAACCTGTATCGATGAAACCATCCTGTGGACGGGTATAGAAAGCATACTTGCCATCAACAAACTCCGGATGGAGAACCACATTGCGCTGCTGGCTCTTGGTCTTCAAGTCAGGAAGACGCTCCCAGTTTACCAGGTCCTTGGTACGGGCGATGGCTGCAGTAGCAGTAGCAGCACTGAGGTCGCCAGGCTGTGCATCATCATGACGCTCTGCACAGAACACGCCATAGATGTAGCCATCCTCATGAGCTGTGAGTCGCATATCATAGATGTTGGTAGCAGGAACAACATCCTCCGGCATGGTGATAGGCTCATCCCAGAAACGGAAGTTGTCAACACCATTAGGACTCTCTGCCACGGCAAAGAAACTCTTGCGGTCAGCACCCTCTACACGAACAACGAGGAGATACTTACCATTCCACTTGATGGCACCCGAATTGAGCGTAGCATTCATCATGATGCGCTGCATGAGATACGGATTGCTCTTCTCATCGAAGTCGTAACGCCACTCCAATGGTGTATGTTCTGCGGTGAGGATTGGGTTCTTATACTTTTCGTAGATACCATTTCCCCACTCTACGGGTTCATTCTTACGGCTCAACAATTCCTCATAATGAGCGCGAAGTGCTTTCACTTTGTCTTGAAATGTAGTCATAATATATCTTTTTTTACTTTTTTACCTTTACAATGTCTTTGGCAAAGAGGACTTTCTTTTCCTTCTTGAATGCCTTGAAGTCCTCGACGATGGCACCATCGCCTACTCCAGGAAGATAGGCTTCCTCCTGAGGTTTATCCCAGGCATTACGCCAGAAGAGTACATAACTCAACTGATACTTCTGAAGTACAGGCCAAAGGGTTTGGGTAAACCAATCCTTCTTGCTGGAGATACCCCTGCAACCCGTTTCGGTGAGGGCAGGAATCTTGCCGACCTTCTTGGCTGCCTCCATCAGCACATCGAGCGTAGCAGCAAGGTTCTGCTGATAGTTGGCATCGCTGTTGTCGAACTCGTAGACGTCAACACCCAGCATATCCACATACTTTTCTCCCGGGAATCGCTCCAGGAATTTTTCTACCGTCTTCTCGTCGCTGAGATTTGGTGACCAAGCCCAAACGATGTTATTGCACCCTGCTTTAGTAAGTATATTTAGGGTTTTTACGTATAATTGGTTATATTGTGCAGGTGTGCAACTGCTAGCTCCCCACCAGAACCATCCGCCATTCATTTCATGCCATGGTCGGAAGATGACAGGAACCAGTTTACCATCGTTTGTCTTCAAAGAAAGGATGAAATCGGAAACCTTCTTGAGCCATCCGTCGAACTTCTGTTGCTGGGCGCCTCCATCCAGGATAGCAGCTACAGCATCACCTTTCGGATCCCAGGCATTCTCGCCAGTAACCGGATTCCAAGGATGCCAACTCAAAGTAACGATGCCTCCTCTCTCATTTTGGGCGATGATTTCTTTTCGCATACGATCGAAAGACACACCATCGAGATTCTCCTTGCTGTCGAGCTCTAGCTTACCGAGATCAAAGCCCATCACAGCAGGATAATCACCTGTAGTGAGTAATACATCGCTCTTTCCTTCATCCCATTTCCAAGTAGTACCATACACCGGATCATCCTGATGACCGAGCATGATTCCCTTGTTCAGTAATTTCTGCAGTCTAACCTTCAATTGCTCTGCCGGAGTATTGCAACATTGCTTTTTACCCTTGCAGCTGGAAGTATTGGCAGTCTGGACTGATGCGTCCGTAACGCCATCAACCTGTGCCACAGCTCCTTGCATCGCCATGAGGCAAGCTGCACCAATCAAAATTCTTTTTCCTATCATATATCTATTTCTTTAATTGCTGAATAATCCAAGCCTGCCATTCATCCCACTGCTCCTGATACCAGTAATGACCGGTCATCTGGTACAGACTCAAGGTCTTAGGCGCTTTTACCGAATTATAAAGGCCGTAAGATGATGTTGGCGGAACCACCTCATCATTATAACCGAAACTGTACCAGCCAGGAACGGTGATACGACGGGCGAAGTTGACGCCATCATAATAGCGTGCACCTTCGAGTCTTGCCTTTTCCAAATCCGTAAGTTTCTGCTCTTTCCATGCAGCCCCCTGTGCCTTGTCTTCCTTATAGAAATAGTGAGGCCAGCCGCCTGCAACTCCGTGAATCTCAGCTTCATAATCACACATAGCATCATGAACAGGAGCCAGGAATGTGATTCGCTTATCGAGAGCTGCCACAGCGATGGAAAGAAATCCACCCTGTGATGAACCCGTTACACCGATAGTCTTTCCGTTCCACTCAGGGAGCGAAGCGATATAATCCACACCACGGACTGCACCGGTTACTACCCGTCTGTAAGCATTGCGATAAGGATTCTCGAGATTGGTATCCCAGTAGCCTTTCAGTTCGCCATTGGCAAGATCATCATAAATCTTCTGCTGCATGGTAACAGGAACACCGTGAATACCGATTTCCAGTACGATGCACTCAGCAGGAGCCGTATAAGTATCGCCGGCATAAGGGCGTACACCCGCACCAGGTACACGGAGCAAAGCCGGATACTTACCTTCTTTTACCGGTACACTCAGGATGCCATACATCTTAGAGCCCCATCGGTTGTTGTTATAACTTATTTCATATACATTCTTATCCGTGGTACAACGCTCAGGCAGAAGCACCTTGGTTGGATTGAGGTCATTCCGTCTTGCCTCATCCAGTGCCTTCTTCCAGAAAGCATCGAAATCCTTAGGTTCCTGTGCGAAAGGCTGGATCTTCTCTGGAGAAAACCCTGTCGTGCAAAGTCCCTCGTAATCCTTGCCATCAACATGAGCGATAACCTTGAGACGATAGAAGCCCGGTCTGTTCAGACTGCCGCACCATTTCATGGTTCCGCCCTTGAGAGTGGTACTTTTCTTCACCTCCGGAAACATTGCCGGACCGGTTCATAATCAACCTTCACCTGGTTGAGTAGCGTACCGCTCTTTCTCACATTCACCGTGAAGTTAGCCTTCTCGCCTACCCAGTAATTCCAGTCCTGATGGTCAGGAGTTACCGTTACCACGATGTTGTTTCCTCTGATTTGTGCGCTGAGGCTTGAAGTCCCCAGCACACTCATCAGAACACCTATAATTATTAACCTAAAAACATTTGCTATACGATGATTCATATTGTCGTTGGTAATCTTGTTAGTTAAACATTCAGTTTTACGGTTGCAAAGTTAGGCATAATTTCCGATATATCCGTGTATTATTTTGCTGAATAAACATACTTTGTTGCAAAGGCAGAAAAATATTCGAAAATATCTGAAAACAGAAATAAGAATTGACACACATCAAGTCAGAAAAAGCAAAGAAAATAACAAAACACACACTCTATTCAACTCAAGAATTGACCGGAAACAACCAAAGACCAATTAACAAAGCACAAAAGGTTATGACAATTCATATAATAAATAATGTACGCGTACCTTATATATTAGATAAATAATAGAATAATCAATATAAATCAACCATCAAGTAAATAAATTGTAACGCTAACACTTAATCTTTAATAAATATGACGAAAATTACATTTTATTTTCACTAAAGCAGAAAAGTATTAGTAATCAGCAAAATATGTACAAGCTATTTTGCAAAAAAATAGCTATCTTTGCAGCAGATTTACAAAATAGCCTAAAGGTTTAGAATAAACAATATAAAAACAAATAAATATAATCACAACAATGGAAAAAGTAAATGCAACCTAGAGCTAGCCTCTAGCCTTTTCTTCTCATCAGAAAAAGATGACGAAGGAATAATCAGAGAGCAATAATCCGATTTGGATTCTTTCCCGTATCGATCGTATAAGTGAAAGAGCCAAACTGTTTTAACCAACTAACAAAAATTGTATGAACTTTAAAAGTAGAGAAAAGTTGCTTGCTAGTGTAGCTGCCCTGAGTCTTCTCGGCATCTCCCCTCAGCAAACTTTCGCAGCCCAGATCACAACGAATCAGGCTGTGCAACAGACCAAGAAGATTACTGGTAACGTATCCGATGCAATGGGTCCTATCATCGGTGCAACAGTAAAAGTGAAAGGCACAAAAAATGCCGCAGTGACAGACTTTGATGGTAACTACACACTGAATGTAGGTGCCGGACAGACTGTAGAGGTAACTTATGTTGGATACATCACCAAATCATTTAAGGTGGGCGGTCAGAACAAGTACAACATTACTTTGACCGAAGACAACAACAGTCTTCAAGAAGTAGTAGTTGTAGGTTATGGTACCATGAAGAAGAGCGACCTCGCTGGTGCTTCTGCTTCCATGGATGAAAAGACATTGAAGCAGACTCCTATCACCAACGTAGACCAGGCATTCCAGGGTAAGATTTCCGGTGTGAACGCTGTCCAGACTTCCGGTCAGCCAGGTTCTGCCGTAGCCGTTAGCGTTCGTGGTATCGCTACCATCAACGCCAACTCAGAGCCATTGTACGTTGTAGATGGTGTCATCTTCAACTCCCAGAGCAACAGTGGTTCATCACTCGGTTTGGGTGACAAGCTCGGTAATGGTTCTCACTCTGCAGTATCTCCATTGTCTTTGATCAACCCTAGCGATATCGTCAGCATGGAAGTATTGAAGGATGCTTCTGCTACCGCCATTTATGGTGCACAGGGTGCCAATGGTGTCGTTTTGATTACTACTAAGAAGGGTAAGGCAGGCGAAGCTAAGTTTACCTATACCGGTAGCGTAGCTGCAAGCCGACAGAGCAAGCGCCTGGATATCATGAACTTGCGCGAGTTTGCAGAATATTACAACGATCTGGCTAACCAGGGCGAAATCTCCAAGCCAGACCCAGTATATAGCGATCCATCAATCCTCGGTATCGGTACCAACTGGCAGGATGCTATTTTCCAGACAGCATGGCAGCAGTCTCACCAGATTGCCGCAGAGGGTGGTACAGATAAGGTAAACTACTATATTTCAGGCAACTGGACAGACCAGGATGGTACCATCATCGGATCTGAATTCCAGCGCTACTCTATGCGTGTGAACCTCTCTGCACAGTTGAAGAAGTGGTTCAAGCTCGGCTTGAACGCAACTTATTCAAAGACAGCAGAAAGCTTGAAGCTGGCAGACGGTGCAGAAGGTTTGATCAACTACTCATTGACTACACCTCCAGATATCCAGATTTACAATATTGATGGCGGCTACTCAAGCGTATCTAAGGAAGGATTCACCAATCCTAACCCTATCGCCATGGCTATGGAAGACGATATTCTGCTCGACCGCCAGAGCTTAAACGGTAGTGTCTTTGCAGATATCACCCTGATGAAGGGCTTGACCTGGCACAGCCAGTTAGGTTTCGATATCGGTGCATCCAAAGGTGAGACCTATAATCCGATGATTGACCTCGGAACCTGGAAGCGTCAGAGCAACCAAAGCCGTCTGCAGAAGAACAGCAATACCTTCTGGTCATTGAACAACTATCTGCAATATTCTACAACTATCGGCAAACATAGTATCACAGCTATGCTCGGACAGGAGTGCTGGGAATCAAAATATGACTATGTATCAGCATTCAACACCAATCTTCCTAACGATGTAGTTCACAACCCAGCATTGGGCCAGGGCGACCCACAGATTGGTTCAGGTTGGGGAAGTTCATCTATGGCTTCCTTCTTCACCCGTGAAACCTACAACTACGATGATCGTTATCTCGCTACCTATACCTATCGTTATGATGGTAGCTCTAACTTCGGTCCAAACAACCGTTGGGCAGGTTTCCATTCATTGGCTTTGGGTTGGCGTTTCACCAACGAGCAGTTCATGAAGAGCATCAAGTGGTTGAGCAATGGTAAGTTGCGTATCGGTTGGGGGCAGACAGGTAACTCCAATATCGGTGGTTACAAGTGGGGTTCTGCGATGAGCACCATGGATACAGCCCTGGGTACCAGCTTCCGCCCTGCCAACCTGAAAGAACCTCGATATCAAGTGGGAGACTCAGGAGCAGTGGAACGTAGGTCTTGACCTCGGTTTCTTCAACAGTCGTGTGAACCTGACCGTAGACTGGTACAAGAAGATGAGTAAGGACATGCTGATGCAGCTCAACCTGCCTTCCATCATGGGTACCAGCGGTAATGCATCTTCAGCCCTCGCTGCACCATACGGAAACTATGGCGACATCGAGAACACCGGTCTTGAGATTGCCCTCAACACCCACCCTATCGTCACCAAGGACTTCGACTGGAGTTCAGACGTCACCATCTCTATCAACAAGAACAAGTTGAAGAGTCTTTCCGGCAGTACCGCATTGCTCGGTAAGGGACAGTGGAGCGACGTTGTTTCCCGTTCTGCACCAGGCGAATCACTCTACAACTTCTACGGTTACGTAGTAGAGGGAGTATATAAGGATTACAACGATATCATCAGTTCTCCAGTACAGACCCTGCAGAAGAACAACCCAATCTCTGTAACAACAGATGCAGATGGCACCAAGCACTATGCATGGATTGACGACCCATCTAAGTTCAGCCGCAGCAACACCACCTATGTAGGTGACTTGAAGTACAAGGATATCAACGGCGATGGTATCATCGACGAGAATGATAAGACCAACATCGGTTCTCCACTGCCAAAGTGGACCTTCGGATGGAACAATACCTTCCGCTACAAGAACTTCGACCTGAATATCTTCATCAATGGTTCTGTAGGCGCCAAGGTAGCCAACTATCTGAACATGAAGATGACTCACATGAACTCTCCATGGAGCAACCAGTTGAAAGATGTCAACAAGCGAGTTCACCTCGTAGCCAAGGATGGAAACCAGACTGGTAACTGGTATGACAACATCTCTAATCTGACCGTTGACAATCCAAACTCGATGTACCCACGTGCATCCATCAACGACCCTAACGATAACGACGCATTCAGCGACCGTTATATCGAGGATGGTTCATACCTCCGCTTGAAGAGCATGGCTCTGGGATACACATTCGACCAGAAGCTCATCCAGAAGATTGGTCTGACCAATCTCCGACTGACTCTCACAGCATCTAACCTCTTCACCATCACCGGTTACAGCGGTTACGACCCAGAGGTAGGTCTCTCTACTCAGAGTGCGAATGTATATGGTCTGGATTTCGGTCGCTACCCTTCTCCAACCACCGTTACATTTGGTTTGAACTTATCATTCTAATATCCAAAACGAACAGTTATGAAATTTAAGAATATTAAATATACAGCATTTGTAATGCTCCTCGGTATGGGAATGACCTCTTGCGGAGACTTCCTTGACAAACCTGTAGAGGACAATTACAACACAGAGAACTATTACAACGGTGATGCTTCCTGCATCTCGGGCGTAAACTATCTCTATAGCTCACCTTGGTATGATTTCCAGCGTGGTTTCATCAAGGTTGGTGAGGTTATGTCGGGTAATATGTATTGGGGCTCAAGCCCTTACATGAACTTCAGTACCAATGGTACCGATGAGGATCTGGTAAACATGTCTTACTCACTCTGGGCAGAGATTGGTCACTGCAGTACCGTTTACGAATCATTGAAGAACGCCATCAACACCTCAGAAAAGGTAAAAAACCAGTGCATGGGCGAGTGTCTTGCCTGGAAGGCGATGGCATACTTTTATCTGGTACGTACCTTCGGTGATGTGCCTATCATCCACAGCAACTCAGAAAGTCTTGGTAAAGGTGACTACAATAGTGTTAGCAAGGTAGAGAAAGCTGATGTTTATGAATATATCATCATGACCCTGGAAAAGGCGATGGAGCTTCTTCCTAAGGAAAAGAGCACTTCGGGTCGCATCGACTACTACTGTGCAGAAGGTCTGCTCAGTAAGGTTTATCTGACCAAGGCTGGTGTTTCGGGCTCCTTGAATCAGGACGATTTGAAGAAGGCAGCCGAATATGCCAAGGATGTCATCGAGAACTCAGGCAGAGGACTGATGGAGCACTACGAGGACATCTTCCGTGGCTCTAACCAGTTCTGCGACGAAATTCTGATTGCATGGCGCTGGACAGTAGGTACTCAGTGGACTTCTCAGAACACCCTCCAGAGCGACTTGGCTCCAGAAGGTTTCGATGAGAATGGTGACTGCTGGGGCGGTTGGCGCGGTCCATCTATCGATTTGATGGAAGCCTTCGGTGTATCTCCTAAGGATGATCCAGCAAACCGTGTAGATCCTGACCACCGTCGTAAGGCAACCATCATGATGCCAGGCGATGTATATTCTTACTTCTGGAGAGACCACGACCTTCCTGCCAATGCACAGAAGGACGGTCTGAAGAAGGGATTCTCTTACCTGGATTTCTGGTATAACAAGAGTTACAATGCAGCTGCAACTGGTCAGTGCCAGGGTCCTTGCGGTGGTAGCAACGTGAAGCACCTCTATGGTGACAACTATGACCACAAGGAAGAATTGGGCATCACTCCAAACCGTATGTCTAATGCTCTCCCTACTCCACTCCTCCGTTTGTCAGACATTTATCTGATTTATGCAGAGGCACAGGTACAGATGGGTAACAATACCGATGCACTTGCCCTGGATTGCTTCAACAAGGTTCGTGGCCGTGCATACGAGTGGAAAGGGGTCGTAACAAAGACTTCTCTTACATTTGATGACATCTGGAAGGAGCGCCGCCTGGAGTTTGCAGGTGAGGGTGACCGCTGGTACGATTACGTACGCCGCGCATACTACGATGTAGACAGCTGCATCAAGGAGTTGAAGGCACAGCACCGCAACCAGATGTGGAACTGCGATGCAGTTTACAAGGCATACTACAGCAGTGCACATGGGACAACTCAGAAATGGAGTATGATGAGAATACCCCAGCACCTAATGTAACAGCCAGCAGCTTTACATTGCCATTCCCAACAGAGGATGTAGCCTTGAACCCTAATTTGGGTAGCAACGCTTCTCCAATCCATGTGGATGTACGTAATACATATAGTTATTAATCAATAAAGAGAATTTCATTATGAATATCAAGAATATAAATGGGGCTTTATTCGCCATGACACTTGTTGCAGCCAGCGCAGGATTCACTTCTTGCGAGGACGAGCCAGACAAGTATGAAGTTGCAGGCGGAACTCCTACCATCGATTATGTTCGCCCTGTGGATGCTGCCAGCAAGGACTCACTGCTTACTGGTGCATCTCTCAACAATACCATCTGTATTGTGGGTAGAAACCTGAGAAGTGTGACCCAAATCAACTTCAACGACCAGTCTGCAGTCCTGAACACCAGTTACATGACGGACAACACCATCATCGTAACCGTGCCAAAGGCTATCCCTAACGAGGTAAGTGATAAGATCTACTTCATCACCAGCAAGCAGGACACCGTGGCATACGATTTCAAGACCATCGTACCAGCTCCAACCATCAACAGCATGAGCAACGAGTGGGCAGCTCCAGGCGAGGAAGTAACCATCAAGGGCGACTACTTCCTGGATTACGACAACAGTCATCTGACTATCAAGGTGGGTGATAACTACACCATTCCTTACGAGGACCTGAAGATCAGCCAGAACAGCATCCGCTTCAACATGCCTGAGGATATGCCAAAGCATGAGCCTATCACCATCACCACCATCAATGGTACAACCAAGGCAGGCTTCCGCTATATGGACAACCGCGGTATGCTCTTCGACTTCGATACTCCTTGGAAGGAAGGCAGAGATGTATTGGGCAACAATGGTTGGCACAATCGTACCATTACCTCTGATGGCACATCACTCTCTGGCAACTACATGGTTCTCGGTGAGACAGCCATGGGCGCAGATGGTGGCTGGAACGACAGTAACTTCTCGTTCGAGTACTGGCCAGGAAGCTGGCAGGACCCAGAGACCTACTCCAGCCGTCCACGTATGCAGGATCTTGCAGACTTCAGCGATTGGAAGAACATGAGCCTGAAGTTTGAGATGTGCATACCGAAGGACAACGGTTGGTCGGCTGCACCTATGCAGATTTACTTTGGTAGCGTAAGCCAGGTTTCCAATGGTGGTGCAGGTGTACAGGATATCTATGGCAACGTATTGGCAGGAGCAAACAACACCTTCTTCCACGAACAGGGTAAGTTGGCACGTGCCCTCTACATGCCATGGCAGAATACAGACGACAAGACATATAACACCGAGGTAAGTGGGTAACCGTAACCATTCCATTGGCAGACTTCGTTTATGACTACGATGGCAACAAGGGATTGAGCTATACAGGTGTGAACGACTTCAGTGCCTTCAACATCTTTATTGTCAAGGGTGCTTACAACGATGCCAGCGTATTGCCTATGGGTGTGGATTGTAACCCAATCATCAAGATTGACAACATCCGTGTGGTTCCAAACAAATAAACTTATAATCTGAATTGATATGAAAAAGATAAGCAAAATATTCGCCATGTTGGTGGTAGCCCTCGTAGGGCTATCGCTGACAGCGTGCAGCGACGGAGATGATCTCTCTACCGATCAGTACGGCAACGACATCTCCCTCCAGTCATTCGGTCCATGCCCAGTGCTCCGTGGCGGTACCTTATATCTCTATGGTACCAATCTGGACCAGATTGAGTCTGTCAACCTTCCAGGTGCTGACCCTATCACCGCATACGAGACTCTCCAGAGCGGTAAGCAGAGTAAGATTTCCATCCAGGTTCCTGCTGAGAAATGCGAGCCGGGTCAGATTGTCCTGAAGACCAAGAAGGGCGGCGAGATTACATCCGTATCTCCTATCACCTATCGTGAGGACATCGAAATCACCAAGTTCTTCGTAGGTAGCGAAGGTACTATGGTAGGTAATGTAGGCGACGTAGTAACCATCAAGGGTGATTACCTCAACCTGATGCACGGCGTTATCTTCGCAGGTAGCGATACCATCAAGGAGGCAGAGTTCGTAGGTCACGACCGCTATACCATCCAGGTGAAGATTCCGACAGAGGCTCGTACAGGTGTCATCACATTGACAGACGCCACCAAGGACGGTACTTCCCTGGAGACCAAGGAAGAGTTGACCATCAATACTCCAGAGGCTACTCCTATCAAGGACCGCAACATCAAGGCAGGCGAAATCCTCAGCATCAAGGGTACTTCATTCGACCAGATTGTCAGCGTGAAGTTTGAAGGTGCAACTGTAGATGCAGCCGGCTTTAAGTCACAGAGTGCAGCAGAGATTACTGTTGCTGTTCCTGCCAAGGCTACAGACGGTACCTTCTATGTAGTAACCAAGAGCGGTATCGAGGTCCTGTAGGCAACATCATTACCGTAGTTCCTACCCAGCTCGTTGCAACACCTAACCCAGTGAAGAATGGTGCAGAACTCACCATTACCGGTAAGGATATGGATCTGATTACAGGCATTGCATTCCCTAATGCTGCAGCATCTCAGCTCAACAAGGTAGAGACAACCAAGGTAACTGCCACTGTTCCAGAGGATGCACAGGAGAAAACCAAGGACGCCAATGGCATCATCCTGAGTCTCGCCAACGGCAAGACTGTAACAGTAGCCTATACTTTGGTGAAGCCAACCGTAGCTTCTTGCACACCAGCAGCTATCACAGCTGGCGATAAGACCATCATCAAGGGTACAGATCTCGACCTCGTAGCAAGCATCACCTTCCCTGGCGATGTAGAACAGACAGTTGAGAAATTTGCAGCTCAGAATGCCAATGCCATCGCAGTAACAGTTCCTGCAGCATGCGCCGGTACAGGCTTCAAGCTCAACCTGAAGAATGGTACAACCATAGAGGTGAAGAAGGATGCATTGAGCATCAAGGCAGCTACCGATCCAGCTATCGCTCTATCACTCCTGGAGAAGCTACAGCAGGTTCAACCATCACCATCACTGGCAAGAACTTCCAAAACATCCAGAACCTCTATATCGGTTCTTACAAGGTAAACCGCTATACTTCTCGTACCAATACAGAGATTGTATGCCAGGTTCCTGCCAATGCAGAAGTTGATACCTACAAGATCGTGATGGAAGACCCAGACGGCAACAAGATTGAAGGTCCTGAGTTCAAGGTGGTTCCTGCAGAAAAGGATATCGCAGAACTTGTAACGAATATGGATAATGGGAAAATAACATATCCATTTGATTTCTCATGGTCAAGTGGCAGTGGAAAATTCTATTTGACCAAAGAAGTATTTGAAAAAGTAAAGGTAAAAGTTGGTTCTAAGTTGATTGTGTACAAAGACCCTACCGTCAAGGGACAAGTACAGATCAATAAGAATGAAAATGGTTGGCCAAATATAACAACTATTGCAGACTGGAATCCTTCAGAGCGTATACTTGAATATGTTTTTGATGAAACAGCTGTAGAAGTTGCTAACTCATGTGGCTTTGCTATTCAGGGCGACTTGACAGGCGTTACCAAGATTACAATCCTTCCATAAGCTAGAATATTTAACATAAAAAACGCATTTATGTGAAATATAATTCGTAAATTTGTGGCGTAGTTATATCAACTGCGCCACATTTTTAATTAAAACCAAAACATCAACCCGATATGAAGAAAATAGCATTATCCTTACTGATAGCTCTGAGCTGCATCTCAGCCAAAGCTGCCGACGGCAAGTCGCTGTTTGTATCATTCAACGATGGTAGCAAGATAGAGTTTGCACTGAGCACTCAACCGGAAATAACCTTCGGAAATGACAAGATGACCGTGACTTCCACTGCCACTACCGCAAGTTACGAACTGTGGAAGGTTTCGACCTTCACCTACGGTATCACTACGGGCATCCAGCAAATTGAAGCCAACAGTAAGTTTGCCTTCGAAGGTGACCGCCTCATCGTGGATGGACCCCACAACAAGGTGAGCGCCTTCGCTCTCGACGGAAAGGCTGTAAGCCTCTCCCCTATCCTCGCCGGAGACAAGACCATCATCCCGCTGGATGAGCTGACCCACGGCGTATACATCATTAAAATCAATAACAAATCCATCAAAGTAGCAAGACAATGAAAAAGATATTACTCTCACTCCTGGCAGTAATGATTTCATTCACTGCCTTGGCACAAACTGATGGTGACAAGATTACCATCAACTATTCGGAAGGAAAACAAGCTGAATGGAATCTGACTGGCGAAAGCAATACCATCAGCAGCATGAAGCACAATGCCAACAACCAACTGGAAATTTATCTGAAAGGTCTGGAGGACTTCGGAGCTTGGGAAAAATACGACATCAACAAGATCAATAATGTCGTCTTCTCTATCTATCACGAAAGCGAAGTAGGCGATGTGAATCTTGCAGACCCTTCAGCTACAGACAAGACCAAGCGTCTCTACAAATATCTGCAGCTGAATTATGGCAGCAAGATCATCTCTTCAATCATGGCAGACGTTAACTGGAACACCAAAGAGGCTGATAAGATTTATAAGGCAACAGGCAAGTATCCTGCCATGAACTGCTATGATTTTATCCATATCTATGTTCCTAAGCAGGGTTCCAAAGGATGGATCAACTATAACGACATCACCCCTGTTACCAACTGGGCAGACCAGGGCGGACTGGTATCGCTGATGTGGCACTTCAACGTGCCTAAGACAGAAAACACCACTCCGGGAACAGATGGTAGCGGTGTGACCTGCACCCCATCCGAAACATCCTTCAAAGCAGCCAACGTATTGACGGCAGGCTCTTGGGAGAACAAATGGTTCTATCAGGAGATGGACAAGGTGGTGGAAGTTCTGCAGAAGTTGCAGGATGCAGGCGTTGTTGCCGTTTGGCGTCCTTTCCATGAGGCTGCCGGTAATGCCTGTTTGAAATCTGATGCCAGCTGGGGCAAATCCTGGTTCTGGTGGGGATATGATGGTGCCGAGACCTACAAGAAGCTTTGGCAGACCATGTTTAATTACTTCCAGAACAAGGGAATCCACAACCTGATATGGGCTTGGACCACACAGAATTACAATGGCGATGCCAATACCTATGACAATGATGCCGACTGGTATCCCGGCGACAAGTATGTAGATATCATCGGTCGCGACCTCTACGGTTATGATGCTGCCAAGCAGGCTCAGGAGTTCAAGGAGATTCAGGCACGCTATCCTGGTAAACTCATCGCTCTGGCTGAGTGCGGAACTGATGCCAACAACAATACAGCTACCGCAGGTATTGACGAAGCATGGAACGCCGGTGCAAAATGGAGTTTCTTCATGCCTTGGTATGGAAGCAACATGCCATCCAACGACTGGTGGAAGGCAGCATTGAGCAGCAAGAACGTGATTACCCGCGACCAGGTAAACCTGAACGCAAACTATGTAGAGGAAAGCGCAGTAGATGCTGTGAAGAACATGGGCATCGGTACCAACTTCGGCAACTGCACAGATGTAGTTGCCATGTGGATGAACATGAACAGCAATTCTGTTACTGATTTCGAGAAAGCATGGGGACAGGTTCCTACCACCAAACCGATGGTAGATTTTCTGAAGAAGAACGGTTTTAATTCTGTCCGCATTCCAGTTACCTGGTTCCAACACATGAAGGAAGACGGAACCGTGGATGAAGCCTGGATGAACAGAATACAGGAAATCGTTGATTACGTGATTGATAACGGTATGTACTGCATCCTGAATGTTCACCATGATACAGGTGCAGACGATAAGGATGTGAAGCACTGGATCAAGGCTGATGAAGCCAACTATAAGGAGAACAAGGAGAAGTTTGAATATCTCTGGACCCAGATTGCCACCCGTTTCAAGAACTACGACCATCATCTGGTGTTCGAAGGTTACAACGAGATGCTTGATGCCGACAACACCTGGAATGCACCAAAGAGCGCAAGCAGCTATAAGGGTTTGAACAGATATGCCCAGAGTTTCGTGAATGCAGTACGTGCTACCGGTGGCAACAACGAGACCCGCAACCTCATCATCAATACCTATGCTGCAGCTAATGGTGACGACGTATTGAACAACCTCGTCATCCCTACCGACAAGGTGGATGGACATATCGCCGTAGAAGTTCACACCTATGATCCATGGGATTGGTTTGCCCAGAAAGGCAAGTGGGATGCTTCCTGCAGCAATGATATCAAGAATATGTTCACCCGCCTGGAAAATAAGTTCATCAGCAAGGGCATACCTTGCATCATCGGCGAATACGGTACACACGGAAGCAAGAGTGTCAGCAAAACCAGTTCTGCCAGCGAGATTCAGGCTGCTGCCGACCAGGCTGCCGACATCGTGAAGCAGGCAAAGGCATACGGCGTAGCCACCTTCTACTGGATGAGCATCTTCGACGGAACAGACAGAAGTGTGCCACAGTGGACCTTGCCTACCGTGGTAGAAGCCATGAAGAAGGCTTATAATGAATAACAAATTATGAGAATCAAATATATTATATTGATATTCGCGGCCCTCCTGGCTTTCTCTTCATGCGGTGAGAAGAAAAAGAAATCGTATGACGAGATTGCCATGAGCGGTCTCACAACCCGCACAGAGAATCTGAAAACCAACATCAAGGCGTATGCCAACAAAGGTACGCTGATAGGCCAGATGTATGGAACCTTAACCGGAATAGGCTGGAACCGCTGGCAATGTGACAGCGACCGATGCGACTTGAAAACTCTCTGCGGTTACAGACCGGCTGCAAATGGATATGAGTTGGCTGGCATTGAAAATGGAAAATCACAGAACATAGACGGCGTTCCGTTCAAGGCTATCAGGGAAGATGTGCTGAAACACTTCCGTAAGGGAGGCTTACTCATCATGAACTGGACAATGCCTGATTATAACGGCAATGATGATATGCTGGAGGAATATACCAAACAGGTTGCCAAATATCTTGATACACTGCAAGATGGTTATGGTATCAAAGCACCTGTAGTACTCAATCTTCTTCCTGTAGACGGTAAGACATGGTACTGTAAACTCAGCAAAGACGACTATATCAGTCTTTACAAGAAGATACAGGATCTCTTGGATGACGAGGATGTAACGAATGTAGTTTATAGTTATTCTGAAACCTACCAGCCGGGCAAGAATCTGATGGATCGCTATCCGGACAACAAGATTGATGTGATCAACGTGACATATCTGCAAAGCAAAAATGCCATCGACCTCCCACTCTACCAGAAGAGCATCAAGGAGATTGTGAAGCAGGCTCTGCCTTTTGCCCAAGACCACAACAATGTCTTCGGACTGACAACAGGAGTAGAATCTATTGGTGATTCCAGTATTTTTTCAGAGACATTGCTTACAGTACTCAAGCAGCATCACATAGCTTACCTGATGTTTGGCAGAAACCAGGGAGAACCGATTGAGGAGCATTACTATACTCCATATCCTGGTGTATCGAACAAAAAGACTCATGGGTTCATGGAAATGATAAATGATGAAGTTTGTGTTTTCCTGGAAAAGCTAAACGGACTATATCTTGAACATTAATCAATGTTCGAAACGGATAAAATCAAAAAGAGAGGGCATTACATACCCTCTCTTTTTGATTGAAACTGCCAAGAAATTCAGGGGTTTTCTTTCAAAAAGAAGGAAAAGAAAAAAATCATCCCCCTCTGGTTTCTCATTTCAAGTGAAGTTTATCTGGAGTTCGAATAAGGCTCACTTGATTCTGGGCAGGATGTATCTAAAATTACGTCGCGACGTATCTGGAGCTGCGTCGGGACGCATCTGTTACTGCGTCGGGACGTACCAGATGCTACGTCGGGACGCAATTTCGGGAACAGCATTGGAGATTATACGGGAAAAAACAGCATCAAAAACACCGCTAAAAATCACCAAAAACGCCTGAGTATCGCTATTTTTATGGCAATATATGGCAGATTATGGCAATTAAAAAGCTATTGCAATATCGGGACATACTCATAATCAAACAGTTAACGAACTATATGGCAATTCTTTTACGAAAAAACATAAAAGTATTATCATAAAAAGTCAAACAAAAAAAGAGGGTGCACCATGAACTGATGGCACACCCTCCTAAAACAACTAACAATTTCACTAAACTTATAACTTACCAATCTTCTTCATTCTGTCTACATGCGTCTTTACTACATCCAATGTAGATTTATCGGTAGAGAAAACGGAGTTCAGACCTTGCGCCTCCTGAGCAGGATCACCGGTGTAGTCATCACCTACCTGCCACTGCTCATGCTTAGGATTGGCAAAGCCGCCCCATCCCCAGAAGTTGCAACCGGCAAAGTAACCGCCAGATGCAGCATTGTCGCCAACAAGACTGAGCACATACTTATAATATCCATCACGTGCTTCTGTTGTAGAAGAAGTTGAGAAAGAGAAACCATCACGAGGATAGCCGAACTCCTCCATCACCAATGGCTTCCTGATACGTCCGCATACCTCAAGATGTTCATCAATATACTCCTTTGTGTTCTGGCAGGAGATTCCCAAATCTTCCTGCAAATGGTCTTTTCTCGCCCAACTCCAGTTGTATGGCCAAAGATGAATGTTGCAATAATCCACATTCTTGTCGGCACAGATCCGTTCCCAACAGTTCAGTTCACCTTCACATCCCCATTTACCTTCGCTACCGATAGAAATCAGATGATTCTTATCGAGCGAACGGATCAGCTTGCTCGCTTCACCCAGCCACTTTTCGAAAGCAGGCAACTGCTCTTTGCTGAAAGCACGAGGCTCATTACCTATCTGCCATGACATGATAGCCGGGTCATCCTTATACTTCTTCTTTGTATATCTGTTGGTTCTCGTAAGTATGAATTTCACATAATCATAGAAAAGCTGATGCGCCTTTTCGCAGGATGCATATTTGGCGACGAAGTTCATGAAGGCAGGATATCCATCTTCGTTAGGACGGAGAGCCTGGCCCAAACCAGCCTGCTCCAGGTAATAGCCATAACCGCCACTCCATTCCCAGGAATTGTTCAGATAGAGCACGGCCAGCATCTTGCGTTTTCCCATCTCCATCAGCAGATAGTCGAGACCGGCAAGAATCGTATCGTTATAAACGCCCGGAGCTTCCTGCAGCGTCGGCTCAACCTTGGTCTTCACTCCTCGCTTTCCATCAGAGCCCACCAGGATGCGGAGGTTGTCAATGCCCATCTCCTTCATCTTATCGAGTTCCTTGCAGAGACGCTCGCGGTTGCCGCCCTGTCCTTCTGAACCGAGGATGGCACCATACCAGAAATTGGTACCTACATAATAATAAGGTTTACCGTCGCGAACGAAATGTCCGTCCTTTACCTGCACAAAGTTTGACTTCGCAGAGATATTGCATGTAGCCAATGCCATCATCAATAAAACAAATATCTTCTTCATCTATTTATTAAGTTTACAGTTTAAAGATTCATTTTCGGTTGCAAAGATACGAAATAAGGGCAAAAAAGCATGATACTTTTTTGCCCTTTCTACATATAATATTGCTTTTTCTCTATTTTTCTAAGGTTTCGGATAGATTTTCAGGTAATCTTCCATCCCTTCGGCTGCTCCCTGCATCACACCTTTAAATATATAGGAGTCGGAAACTACCTGCTTCTTTCTGTCGAAGATGGTCATGTGAGGAAGCGGCTGAGACGTATGGGATAAGACCTGCCTTCATCATTTCGGCAGTCACAGCACCATACCATGCCATCATACTCTCATTATGCTTCTCCTGATTACCACCGAAGAGAGAGGCATCCTTACGGTTGGCACCATATTCGCCGATGACTACCGGATAACCCAGATCTACAAATTTCTGTTTCATCTTCATCACCTGATTGGTGATATGCTGGTAGGCATCCACGTTCTTATTATTATACCAGATGGTGTTTACGGTTCGACCCTGGTCATCGGCTGGCGCATATCCTTTCCAATAAAGAGCCACCTTGCCCCAATCGGCATCTTTGTCCATCAAGGTAAATATATAAGGATCGTAGAAATGAACCTCTGCCATCAGACGGTTCTTCGCATTATCTTTCAGACGGGTGATGTCGTAAGAATCCTTGGCTGCCAAATCAATCTCGGTCTTTGGAGTCTGTACGATGAGCACACGGCTGGCATTATTACCACCGGTAGCACGGACGGCATCGATAAACACCTGTTCGTATGCCAGGAGACGGTCGGCAAACTCCTTACTATCAGGAGCCAGCATGTCGCCTTGAACCTGCGGACTGGCGCCTCCCACTCCCGGTTCGTTGAGGGCAGCAAAGAGAACCCGCTGGTCATATGTCTTGAATTCCTTTGCTATATTCGTCCACTGCTTGCGGAACATCTCCTTATATTCTGTCACATTCGCCCCACTGGTAAAGGCATCATGCTCCATCCATCCGCCATCCCAGTGTTCGTTGATGATGACACAGAGACCGGCATTGAGACCATAGTTTACGATTTCCTTGATTCGTTTCATCCAGACAGGATCTATGGTCATATTCTCCTTATCCGTAAGATGTCCAGCCACCTAGGATGTAGGGATGCGAAGACTGTTGAACCCCTGCTGTTTCAAACTCCGGATATAGCTCTCAGTAGTCTTATCATTCTGCCATGAAGTTTCCGACTTCAGTCCTGCCTGATTGGTAAAGACATCATTCCAGTCGCACGCCTCCATCGTATTACCCAGGTTGACTCCTGGAGCCATATAGTGAGCCAGTTCGGTAGCCGTGAGTTTCATTTTCGAGATACGGTCATCCACTGGTTTTACCTGTGCGCCAGCCCAAGCAAAATGAGCGGCAGCCAATATAATCATAACTATCTTCTTCATATATCAATCTAACATATTATCGGGTTTTGAAGTTATCATGTTGCAAAGATAGCGAAAAAACTGTAGCGTGAATGTATACTTTTGATAAAAGGATAGGTATATTATGTTAGGATGTACGATATTTGCACAAAAAAGGACGCACATCAGAGAAAAATTCCCCTGATATGCGCCCACACCTACTTTATATCAAACTAGTTTAATTAACATGATATTTTATCAACCCCGGCATCGGAGCTTTCAATATCTGGGAAATCTTGAGATGAAACTCATCCTCCATCACATTTCTCAAAGGTGATTCAAAGTAATGAGCTATGCTTCCAACAAAACCAAGCATCGGGATTTCTTCTTCCAAGGATGAATGCCATGCCTTCATGCCTGGCTCCAACTGGCTTATATCCTCGGTGCTCGCCTTGACATATTTAATATAAGGTGTGAGATTCTTTGCGTAGAACTGATTAAAACTCTCCAGTATCATACGATAGAGAGCCATCGCTTCATTCAGTTCGTCAGTCCCGTTCTCGTGTTTCTCACCTTCTGCTATCTGTTCTGAGATAAAAGGACAGATGGAAGCCAGAAAGCGATTGGCAAGCGGCTGTCTGTACACCTTATTAATAATAGTAGGATAATCCAAGCCTGACCAGGCAAGATATTTATTCTTTAGCGATACAGGCAATGTGCCCTTGAAGATACCATTGAGAAAAAGTTTGCCGATTACTGCCCCACTACCCTCATCACCCAGGATATATCCCAACGGAGGCGTGTTCATCACAATCTTCTCTCCATCGTAAAGACAACTGTTGGCACCGGTTCCCAAAATACAGGCAATACCCGGTTTCTTGCCAAAGAGGGCACGGGCTGCTCCCAGCATATCACCTTCTGCCTCAACCTTGGCTTCGGGAAAAGACTGCTGCAAGAGTGATTTCATGCGAGACTTCATCGCCTCGGTTACTCCACTGCCATAAAAGAAAACCTGCTGAGGCTGCTCTGACAGAACAAGTTCCTTACACAATACATCCAATATCTCGGCATCACTCTGATGAATCGGACTGATGCCCTGCGTCTTACAGGTAACCATCAAGTTACCCTGTTCATCAACCAGAGCCCAATCGGTCTTGGTACTGCCACTATCTGCTATGAGTATCTTCATATTCTTATCTGATTAATTAACATATCCTTTGACGTTGCAAATGTAATCAATTTATATGAAAAATGCAAAAGATAACCCTAAAAATCGAACGTAAAGATGCTAATATATCAAAAAAGGCGATTTTCTCTTTGCTTTTTCACGAATTATTAATAACTTTGCAGTCAAATTTACTAAATATGAAGAAGAGACTATACATCATAATTCTGCTGATGGTGGCATTCGTGCTGCCAAGCAACGCAGTGCTCAAGGAAGCCAACCTGGACACAACACTCTATATGCTGCGTACAGAATTGACCAACTATCACATAGACTTGGAGAAACAGAACCAAGCTGCCAAGGCTCAACAGTTGGCTGTGATTCAGGAACTCATCAGTATTGTGAAACAGGCTGACCAGAACTCCATCATGCTCTATTCGCAGCGCAATGGGTATATTTTCGACATGACGTATGCCTGTCATGAGGCTACAGAGCAGTTTAAGAAGTTTAAGTCGAAGGCTGTTCCTTTCCGCCAGATGATCAAGAAGAACAATGTTGAGGTGGCTCGTTTCGATTCGCTCATCAACTATCTCTACGGCATGAACACCATGTTTCTCAGCGAAGAAGCACAGGTGAACCGAAACGTAGACCTGACTCTGGCAGTCAATATCCGCCGCCAGCTGGTAGAGAAACAGAAACAGTTGCAAGCCTATGTGCAGGCTTACGACCGAACCGACCGTAAGTTACAGGCGCTCAACGACTATGCCAACCGCAGATACGAAGATATCCAGAACAGCATCTTCAATAATGGAGACGACAACTATCTGCGTATACTCCGCAATATCAGCATGAACTATAAGGAGGCGAAGACATCTGTAACCGAGAAATACAAGCCCGTACCGGGCATGATGTCGCAATGGGATGTTCGTATCATCTTCATTCTCTTTGGTATCATCGTCTTCTGGGGACTAATCTCCATCTTCCTCAATCTCTTTACCATCCGCATCGTGATTACCCAACTCATGAAGCATGGTATGTTCGAGAACAGAAAGGAAAGTTTTATGGCAAAACGACCATGCCTTATCATGGCGATGACGGTAGTAACCTTCGCATTCATCCTGGGTATCGTAAGAATGGCGGTTACCCAGAACTTCGTGATTATGGCAAGCCAGCTGCTGGTAGAATATTCCTGGCTAGTTGGCGTCATCCTGGTATCTATCCTGCTACGTGTAGACAACGATAAGATCAAGAATACCTTCCGTATCTATTCACCATTGATGCTGGTAGGTTTCATCTTATCGTGTTCCGTATCATCCTATACCAAACGACCTGGTAAACCTCATCTTCCACCAGTCCTTCTGTCTGCGCTCTCTGGCAGTGGAATGTGATTGGCAGAAAGCACAACCAGGTATTACGCACCGACAAGACATACGCATTCATATCGCTTGCCGTATTCGGAGTAAGTACCATTTTTGCCTGGACAGGTTTCACACTGCTTGCCGTCCAGCTTATAATCTGGTGGACCATGCAGCTTACCTGCGTGCTTACCATCACCTGTTGCGAAGGATGGCTCAGCGTATATGCCAAGCGTAAGAAGTTGGCTGACAAGGCGATTACCGACAAATGGCTGTATCGCTTTATCTATAAGGTATTGCTCCCTATTTCAGGCGTACTCTCGTTCATCATCTCTATCTATTGGGCTGCAGATGTATTCAACATGAGTGATACGACATGGGAGATATTCAACAAGGATTACATCAAGACCAGTAACTTCACGGCATCGCTTTTCAGTATTTCAGAGGTAGCTTGTCTGTACTTCCTGTTCAACTACATCAACATTACTTCTGTAGATTTCATGCGTCATCACTTCGAGAAGGCAGACCCGGCGTCGGCTGCTTCAAAGATTGTGATGTTCAAGAACGTGATGCAGGTGATTATCTGGGGTATCTGGCTGCTGATAGCCCTGAATGTGTTCCAGGTAGGAAAATCATGCTGCTAGCTATCTTTGCCGGTTTATCAACTGGTCTGGGTTTTGCATCAAAGGATATTCTCGAGAACATCTACTACGGCATCTCTCTGATGATGGGCCGTGTGAAGGTGGGTGACTATATTATCTGTGATGGCACCCGTGGTAAGGTAAGCAGTATCAGTTATACCTCTACGATGCTGGAGGCTACCGACGGTTCGGTCATAGCCTTCCAGAACTCGCAGCTCTTCTCGAAGAACTACAAGAACATGACCAAGAATCATGGTTATGAGCTGGATATTCTGGAGGTAGGTATTGCTTATGGCAGCAATGTGAAGGAAGTGAAACAGATTCTGATTGATGCCCTCATGAAACTGGACTGTATCTATCAGGACAATGGGGTGAAGGTGTTACTGAAGAGTTTCGATGACAGCTGCATCACCATCAAGATTGTTGTATGGGTCAACGTGCTTACCCAAGCCATCGACGATGCCACCATCATGGAGTGCATCTACGATACGCTCAACGATCACAACATCGAGATTCCGTTCCCACAGCGTGAAATTACAATTAAACAAGTTAATAATTAACAGTTTGTAGTTTACAGTTAATAGCAGGTTTACTCCCTATTAACTATAAACTATAAACTATAAACTATAAAAAAATATGGCAACATTCATAGCAGGTCCTTGCGTCATCGAGTCAATGGAACTATTGGAAACAGTAGCTCAGGAACTCGTCCGCATCAACGAAAAGTTAGGAATCCAAATCATATTCAAGGCTTCATTCGACAAAGCCAACCGTACCAGCATCCACTCTTTCCGTGGTCCAGGACTGGAGAAAGGACTCCAGATGCTGGAAGATATCAGGAAGAAGTACAACCTTCAGGTTACAACAGATATTCATGAGAGTTATCAGGCTTCAGCAGCAGGCGAAGTATGTGATATTCTCCAGATTCCAGCCTTCCTCTGCCGACAGACCGATCTTCTGGTTTCTGCAGCTAAGACAGGCAAAACCGTCAACATCAAGAAGGCACAGTTCCTGAGCGGAAGAGATATGAAATATCCTGTAGAAAAGGCTTTAGAGAGCGGTGCCAAAGAAGTTTGGCTCACAGAACGCGGCAACTGTTTCGGCTATAACAATCTCGTGGTAGATTTCAGAAACATCCCTGACATGAAGGAGATTGTGCCAAATGTCATCATGGACTGTACCCATAGCGTTCAGCGCCCGAGTGCAGGTGACGGCAAAACCGTAGGTGACCGTAAGTTCGTTCCAGCAATGGCAAAGGCGGCTAAAGCTTTCGGAGCTACCGGCTACTTCTTTGAAGTACATCCAGCCCCAGACCAGGGCAAGAGCGATGCTGCCAATATGCTGGAATTAAACAAGTTGGAATCACTTATAGAAGAACTCCTGTAAGTGAAAAACGAAGAAAAAATGTTCGGCGTCCGAAGGGAAAGCAATTCAAATGATTTAGAAATGACCGATAAAAATAACAATATAGATGATAAGATTGTTCGCGGTTATGGCGAACAGGCTCTTAGAAACGAGGCGCAGGCCATCCTCGACAGATACCTTATCTGGATGACAACTTTGAGAAAGCTGTAGACATGATGTATCAATGTCAAGGCAAGATTATCGTTACAGGTGTGGGCAAGAGTGGACACGTAGGTGCCAAGATTGCCGCTACACTTGCCTCTACAGGCACACCAGCCTTCTACATCAATCCACTGGATATCTATCACGGCGACTTAGGTGTGATGACCGACAAGGATGTGGTTCTGGCACTGAGTAACAGCGGTCAGACCGATGAACTGCTTCGTTTCATCCCGATGGTACTCCACATGAATATTCCTATCATTTCCATCACCGGAAATCCAGATTCCCTGCTGGCAAAATACTCCAACCATCATATCACCGTAAAGGTAAAGAAGGAGGCTTGTCCGCTGAACCTAGCCCCTACCAGCAGTACTACTGCAGCATTGGCTATGGGTGATGCACTGGCTATCGCCTTGATGCAGGTACGCCACTTCAAGCCTCGTGACTTTGCACAGTTCCATCCTGGTGGAGAATTAGGCAAACGACTGCTGACCACAGCAGAAGATGTGATGCGCAGCGATGATATGCCTATCATCCTAAGGAAATGCACCTGGCGAGGCTATCATCCACGTAAGCAAGGGCAAACTGGGATTGGGTATCTCATTGGATGAAGACAACCACGTTATCGGACTTATTACCGATGGTGATATCCGACGCGCCATGGAGAAATGGCAGGCAGAATTCTTTAACAAGACTGTAAGCGACATCATGACCACCACTCCGAAAATGGTGACTCCGAAGACGAAGATTTCGGAGATTCAGCGCATCATGCACAAATATAAGGTGCATACGGTACTGGTTGTAGACAAGGATAATCATCTGAAAGGTATCGTAGACCACTATGCCTGCATGGTATAAATTTTTAGGCACGGATTACACAGATTACACGGATTTATAGATAACACGGTTATAGATAAGATGAGATATTTTTTATTAATAGCTACATTATGGCTGTCTTGTTCGCTGTGCAGCGCACAGACTAGCGATTCATTGATTGTTAATCAGCTTCGTGGGAAAGGTGTCAGCTTTTCTCACGATAATTCAGTAACCCTACTGATGAACGGTCAGGAAAAGTTTGATGATATGTTCCAGGCAATCCGACAGGCTAAACATAGTGTACACCTGGAATACTTCAACTTTCGCAACGACAGCATCGCCTCCCTCCTCTTCGACCTACTAGCTCAGAAAGTCAAGGAGGGTGTAAAGGTGAGAGCCTTATATGATGGTTTCGGAAACTCTTCCAACAATAAGCCTCTGCGAAAGAGACATCTCAAGAAAATCCGTGCCAACGGCATAGAGATTTATGAATATAAGCCCCTGAAGTTTCCATGGGTACATGCAATCTTCAACCGTGATCACCGTAAAATCGTAATCATTGACGGACAGATTGCCTACACAGGCGGTATGAACGTTGCCGACTATTATATAAAAGGTACGAAGGTTGTAGGAGAATGGCACGATATGCACTGTCGCATCGACGGAAGCGAGGTGAATACCCTGCAGAAGATATTCCTCAAAATGTGGAATAAGGTGAGCGGACAGAATGTGCACAGCACTGAGTTCTGGAGATATAAGAAGAAGGATTATCTGGTAGAGAATCTCAAGCCAGATACGACAGCAACAGCCTACAGAAAGATGGTCGGCATCATTAATCGTGAGCCTCATATAACAAAGGATATCATCCGATATTTTTATGTGAATGCAATCAATGATGCACAGGACAGCATCAAGATCATCAGCCCCTACTTCACCTTGAGTCATAAACTCAAAAAGGCATTGAAGAATGCTGTGAAAAGAGGAGTGAAAGTAGAAATCATGCTCTCTACCAAGAGCGATATTCCGCTGACTCCTGACTGCGGTTTCTATAATGCCCACAAACTGATGAAGGCAGGATGCAATGTTTGGATGTACACACGGGGCTTCCACCATACCAAGATTATCATGGTAGACGGCAAGTTCTGTACCGTTGGCAGTGCCAATCTCAATGCCCGAAGCCTGCGCTGGGACTATGAAGAGAATGCAGTGATTGTGGATTCTTGCACTACCCAACAACTGGTACAGCTCTTTGATGGGGAAAAGAAAGACAGTTTCTTACTCAATGAGAAGAACTGGAGAGAGTGGCGTACGGGCTGGCAAAGATTCAAAGGATGGTTTGCCGCAAAGGTACTCACTCCATTCTTGTAAACCTCAAATCCGCAACCTATAGGGTTTAGTGGGATTTTGCTTGCAAAGCGACAAAATTCATTTTATTGTACATATTTCTTGCACAACAGAAATGTCGCAGACACAAAATCCCCTTACCCCATAAAGCGACTTGAGGTAATACGCTGGTTTAACCAGAAAAGCATGGTCTTTAACCAAAGTCTGTCTT
>ENA-OQHU01000023-OQHU01000023.1-human-gut-metagenome-genome-assembly--contig:-NODE-23-length-32228-cov-2.355846_pt1 | contig 32228 bp, 25 predicted proteins | sample MGYA00242568_ERZ504729 | MGnify/ENA primary metagenome ERZ504729 (study PRJEB26092, sample SAMD00036223) | human gut metagenome | host: Homo sapiens | study: EMG produced TPA metagenomics assembly of... | reverse complement strand
GGATTTTGTGTCTGCGACATTCTGTTGTGCAAGAAATATGTACAATAAAATGAATTTTGTCGCTTTGCAAGCAAAATCCCACTAAACCCTATAGGTTGCGGATTTGAGGTTCTCCTCATTTATGTTGGCATCATGATTAATGTCATGGTGAGGGAATACAGGACCTATCTTGATGATCACCCGATGTATCATTTCAGCCTGGGTGATTTCATCAGGAGAGGGCGTTTCTATATCTGCCTCATTCTCGGCGTAGTGTTTATCACGTTCGTGTGTCTGGTGGTCAGTCTGATGCCAATCAGTATTCAATAATTTCTTGGTAAAATATAATAACAAAACATGGTGTGAAATTTTATCAAGCCAGTGGTTAGCGTCATGGAAATGGCCCCCCATGGGCCGACTATCCCCTGTTACTCTATCGTCCCCCAGGCATCACATTTGATGTCTGGGGGCAAAATAAAAAGCCCCGGAGCTATTACGCTTCGGGGGCTGTTTCTGCTTTCTAGGTATCATGTTGATAGGTAAGTTCATGAACATCCACAACATTTTTTCCGAAACTTTTCTCCTGTTTTCTTTGTACTTTCAAAATAAAGTCGTAACTTTGCAATCAAGATAGGTTAAAAAAGGAGGTTGCGATGCCAAAGATATTTGAATACTTCGGATTTATCTTTCTGTTCTATTCGAATGAGCATGAACCGATACACGTTCATGTAATGAAGGATGAACATGAAGCTATTTTCGAGATAATATTAGAAAATGGTGAACTTGTTGAAATTCACAGAAGAACTTCTAGCAAGATACCACCTTTAAGTGAGAAGGATGCTGCTACAGCAGAGGCCTTTGTGAAGAAGTACTATAAGAATATAGTTGATAAATGGGTAAACTTCTTTATTTATAAGAAAAGAATACGTTCAACAAAAATAACGAAGAAATTATGAACTTAAGTATTGTTTCTGCAAGATATGTGGCACCATTAAAAGTTGAATTACACTTTAATGATGACACTGTTAAGACGATAGATGTTGGGGCTTTTATTAGAAATCACCCACATCCGCAATATAACTCTTACTTGAATGAAAACAAATTCAAAAAGTTCAAGATAGAGTTTGGAAATATCGTTTGGGGAAAAAATTGGGATTTGATATTCCCTATAGATAAGTTATATGCTGGCGTTTGCTGCTGAACAAAAAGCCCCCAGAGCTATTACGCTTCGGGGGCTTTTTCCTCTTTTTTTCTTCCCATATTGCGTATAGTATATTTCTATATGGGTGAAGAGTGGGTGAAGAGATAAAGAAAACTCTTCACCTCCCGAAACCCCGATAAACAGAGGGGTTACGGGCGAGAAGGTGAAGAGTGAAGAGATAAATCGGGATTGTTTATATTACAACTCATTTGTTTGAATTGCCTGCATAAATTTTCTGGCTGAATCATCAGAAAACAGTTTTTTTCTTCTATAATTGTACCTTTTACCATTATAAATCTACCACTTATTTTTAGAACTATGAAAAATGTAAAGTCCTGATAATCAAATGCAATTATAAAAACAGGTGGTCATTTTTACCACTTAATTATTTAATCAACCAACAAATATCAGACATTTTATATACTTTTGCAAACGGAAACCAATCATGGATGGGTTCCCGACTATCAGACAACAATTTTAAACATAAATGAGAATAACTAAAGTTTAAATTATGAGAAAATCAAAAAGTAATGCGGTGTTGAGAGGACTAGCAGCCTCAGCACTCGTCCTAATGGTCTCGGCGACAGCTTGGGGACAGAAGGTGAAGATTACGGGTACTGTAATCGACAATACCAATGAACCCGTTATCGGAGCTTCGGTTCTGGAGAATGGCACCAAAAATGGTGTTGCTACAGACCTGGATGGTCACTTCACCATCGAAGTACAGCCAGGTGCCAGACTCAAAATTTCTTATATAGGTTATAAGAATAAGGAAGTGAAAGCTTCTAACGGCGTACAGATTATGCTCGAAGAGGAGTCTAATATGCTCAACGAAGTGGTGGCTATCGGTTATGGCTCTGTCAAGCGTAAGGATGTAACTACTGCCGTATCCAGTGTGTCAGCCAAAGACCTTGATACTCGTCCTATCGTATCTGCCGCAGCAGGTATGCAGGGAAAGGCAGCCGGTTTGCAGATTTCGCAAGCCAACGGTCAGCCAGGTGCTTCACCAACCATACGTGTGCGTGGTACCACCTCTTTAAATGGTAGTAATGATCCGCTCTATGTAGTAGATGGTGTGCCAATGACCAATATCGACTTCCTGGCAGCTGATGATATTGATAATATCCAGGTGTTGAAGGATGCCTCTTCAGCTGCAATCTATGGATCACGTGCAGCCAATGGTGTCATTATTATAGGTACAAAGCAGGGTAAGGCTGGCGTAGCCAAGGTATCTCTGAATGCACATTATGCATTTAATACTGTACGTGACAACCAGGAATCTCTCAATGCGGCTCAGTATAAGGAACTTATGGATGAGATAGGTCTGGTGAAACTGCCAGAAGGCTTGAAAGACCAGACCGACTGGAAAGACGAGGTGTTCCGTACGGGTAATGTACAGGATTATCAGCTCTCTATCACCAATGGTACCGATAAACTGAGATACTTTATCTCGGGTGGCTATACAGGCGAAAATGGCGTCATCAAGAAGTCAAGCTATCAGCGTTACAACTTCCGAGCATCTGTAGAGAACGATATACGTAAGTGGTTGCGACTCAATGCCAGTGTAACTTATTCTGATTATACCAACAAGGGTACAGGTATCATTTCGGGTGCCGGTTCTAACCGAGGCGGCGTAGTAACCGCTATCGTCAATACGCCAACCTATGCACCGGTATGGAACCCGGAGAATCCTAGCCAGTTCTACAACAACTTCTATGGCGTGAACATTACCTCGCCAGCAGAGAATATCGCCCGTACTCAGAATAATAAGTCTGCCTACAACCGATTGCTTGCAACCGGAAAGGCTACTGTCACCTTTATGCCTGAACTGACTTATAACACATCTCTCTCGTTCGACCGTACACAAGGAACAACCACCAACTTCCTTGACCCGATATCTACCACCATCGGCCGTCAGGAATTCGGTACAGGATATGATGGTAGAAACATCAGCAGCGTTATCGTATGGGACAATGTATTAAACTATAAGAAGGCATTCGGAAAGCACAGTCTGGATGCGATGGCTGGTAGTTCCTGGACACAGAGCAAGTGGAGCCAGAACTATATCAATGGTAGCAACTATGCCAACGATCTGTTCCCAACCTTGAATGCAGCCAACAAGATTTCCTGGACAGGAACCGGTTCGTCAGCTTCTGATTGGGCTATTCTCTCTACTTTCGCCCGTTTGCAGTACAACTGGAATGATACCTATATGGTAACCGCCAATATGCGTGCCGATGGTTCTTCCAAGTTGGCACCGCATCACCGTTGGGGTTACTTCCCATCATTCTCTGGTGCCTGGCGCGTAAGCAATGAGAAATTCATGAAAGATATCAAGTGGATTGACGACTTGAAGATTCGTGGAGGCTGGGGACAGACCGGTAACCAGAGCGGTCTGGGCGATTACAGCTATCTGGCAAGATACAACATCAATCGTGTGCAGTGGTTTGGCGAGGGAAATGATGCCAATGCTACTCCTACTTTCTCACAGGGCAACCTGAGCAATCCTGAGTTGACTTGGGAAACAACAACCCAGACCAATATCGGTCTCGACTTGACCGTACTGGGCAACCGCCTCACCTTCTATGCTGATTACTATTATAAGAAGACCAAGGATATGTTGATGAATATCACCTTGCCGGCAGGTAGTGCTGCTGCAAGTAACCTGACCTATAATGGCGGTTCGATGATCAACAAAGGCTGGGAGTTTGCCATCTCTTCACAGAATCTGACAGGCGCCTTGAAGTGGAATACAGATTTCAACATCTCATTCAACAAGAATAAGTTGGAGAGCCTGTCTCTGACTCAGGTATATTATGAAGCCACGACCACCGATTTCGTCAACGACAGGTGGTTCGCAATACGCCAGGTAAGCCATTGGGCAGTTTCTGGGGATATGTAGCAGAAGGTGTGGATCCCGAGACCGGTGATATGAAGTATAAGGACGTGACCGGTGATGGTCTGGTATCAGCCAGTGACCGTACTTATATCGGTGATCCGAACCCAGACTTCACCTTCGGTTTGACCAATACCTTCTCTTATAAAGGCTTGAATCTCAGTATTCTTATCCAGGGAAGCTATGGCAACGATATCTACAACGTTTCGCGTATGGAAACCGAAGGAATGTATGATGGTAAGAACCAAAGCACCAAGGTGCTTGCTCGCTGGAGAGTTCCTGGTCAGATTACCGATGTGCCAAAGGCTAAGTGGGATATCCGCAACTCAACCTACTTCGTAGAAGATGGCAGTTATCTCCGAGTAAAGGATATTTCTCTCTCTTACGATGTGCCTCGCAAGCTGATTTCACGCTTCGGTCTGACCCGTCTGCAGCCATACGTATCAGCAACCAACCTGCTTACCCTGACCGACTATTCAGGTATGGATCCGGAGGTTAACCAGTATGGCAACAGTGGTAGTGTGCAGGGCATCGACTGGGGTACATATCCACTCAATAAGAGTGTAGTATTAGGTGTAAAAGTTGAATTCTAAACATCGACAACAATGAAAACATATCATGCAATCAAGACATTGGCGCTCGGTGGCATCGCAATGTTCTCTTTGGCAAGTTGCTCTCTCGACTACGAGCCATTATCAGAGCCATCAGAAATAACACAGGGCGGTCAGACAGAGACCTCAACAGCCGTATTGAAGGACAAAGCTGCTGCTGATGCACAGCTCAAATCGCTTTATGAGTTGTTCCGCAACCGTCAGGAACATACCCATCTCGACTATCTTCTGATAGGCGATTCACATAGCGACAATGCTTATGCCGGAACTACCGGTGCAGAGGTGGTACCTTATGAGACCAACTCTATCGATGCCAGCAACTCGGTATTGAGCCGTGACTGGAACCGCTATCTGGAGGATATCGCACAGGCAAATGTGCTGATTAATGGTGTTGAGCAATTGAAGGAGAATGGTCAGATATCAGAAGCAGAATATCATTCCTATAAGGCACAGGGCGAAATCTTCCGTGCCCTGATGATGTTCCGAATGGCTCGTCTGTGGGGTTCTTTCCCTGTCATCACGACCATCGCCAAGACCATTACATCCGAGAATATCAATGAGGTATATCCTACCTATTATCCACCTCGCAAGACGCCGAAGGAATGTTATGAGCAGATTATTGCCGACTTGACGGATGCTGAGCAGTATGCACCGGATAATGACAATTCCGACCGCACCAAGATGACCAAGACCGTGGCTCAGGCTATGCTTGCCAAGGTTTATGCCGAAAAGGAAGTGCAGGATTATGACAAGGTAATCGCTTATGCCGACAAGGTGATGAATACAACCGGTGTAGAGCTGGAAGACAGTTATGAAACTCTTTGGGGCTATGATGAGACTGCGAAAGACTGCATGAAACGCAATACCAAAGAAGGTATTCTGGAGGTGCATTGGACAACCGGTAGCGGAAACTGGGAAACCTGGATGTACGGCCGTCAGTTAGACAACTGGGATTATAACTTTACCTGGGCAAAGTGGATTACTCCTTCACGAGACATCATCAATGACTTTGACAAGGAAGGTGATGAGGTTCGTAAGAATCAGGCTATCGTATATTATGCCTGTACCTGGAGCAACTATTATCCGGCTTCCAACTATCCGTTCATGTATAAGTTACGCTCTTCATACAATAATATTTACTGGGTTCGCTTAGCTGATATTATCCTGATGAAGGCTGAGGCAGAAGCCTATAAGGGCAATCTTGCCGAGAGTGCGAAACTCGTGAACCAGATTCGCAAGCGTGCCAAACTGAAAGAACTGACATCCGACAAGACTGGCAGCAAGGAATCTATGATAGAGGCTGTTCTCCATGAGCGCCGTCTGGAACTTGCCTTTGAGGGAGAACGCTGGTTCGACCTCTGCCGCAACAACAAGGTGGAGCAATATCTCAACGGAATAGACAACCGTGACAGCGGACGCATCAGACAGGTAAGACAGTTTGACGGCAACTCATACCTGTTGCCAATTCCACAGACCGCTCTTGACCAGAATACCAATCTAGAGCAGAATCCAGGTTACTAAGCTAACCTGGATAGCTTTCAACTCAAACCGTTATTAACAAATAATAGAAGAAACGAATATGAAATACTATAGCAATAAACTGATGATGCTGGTCTGCGCAACAGCTTTCTCTGTGACAGCTTGCAGCAGCAGTAACTCATTCTCAGATCCTGTAGACTTTGATACTCCTAGTGAGGCACCAAATCCAGTACCGGCACAAGGAACAGCCAAAACTTTCATTACCACAGCCGATGGAGTCTATTCATTGGCACAGGGTGAGGTAAAGTTGTATAATGGAGTATCTATGGCACCAACCACCATCGAACTCGATTTAAATAAGAAGTATCAGACGATTGATGGATTCGGTTATGCCATCACTTATTCATCCTGCTATAATCTGATGCAGATGCCTCCAGAGGCGCGTCAGGCTCTCTTGAAGCGCATTTACTCTACCACAGAGGGTTATGGCGTAAGTTATGCCCGTATCTCTTTGGGATGCAATGACTTTTCAAGTACTGAGTATACCTATTGCGACACGAAGGGCAGCGAATCTGACCCTATCAGCAACTTCGCGCTCTATAGCGATGAGAACGATTATGTGATTCCGGTATTGAAGGAGATTCTTGCCATCAATCCTAATCTGAAGATTATCGCAGCTCCCTGGACTTGTCCGAAATGGATGAAGGTGACAGATATAAACACCAAGAATCCTAAGGATTCATGGACAGATGGTCATCTCAATCCTGATTATCGCGAGGTTTATGCCAAGTACTTTGTGAAGTTTATTAATGTGATGAAGGAGAAAGGTATCAATATCTATGCTGTTAGTCCTCAGAATGAGCCATTGAACAAAGCAAACTGTGCATCTCTCTATATGCCTTGGCAGGAAGAGGCTCCTTTCGTAAAGGAATTGGCAGCGCAGTTTAAGAAGAATAACCTGCAGACCAAGATTTATGTCTTCGATCACAATTACAACTATGACAAGATTGCCGATCAGGAAGATTATCCTGTGAAACTCTACAATGCTATCGGTGATAACTTTGAGGGCTCAGAGCTGGTTGTAGGTGCTGCTTATCATGATTATGGCGGCAACAACAGCGAGTTGACTGATATCCACAACCAGCGTCCTGACAAGGAACTGATATTCTCGGAAACCAGTATCGGAACCTGGAATAACGGACGTGACTTGCGTAAACGACTGATGGCGGATATGAAGAATGTGGCGCTCGCTACGGTAAACCAGTATTGCAAGGCTGTGCTTGTATGGAATCTGATGCTTGACAATAAGATGGGACCTAACCTGGATGGTGGATGCCAGACCTGCTATGGTGCTATTGATATCAATCAGAATGGCTACAACCAGTTGAGCTACAATTCTCATTATTACATCATCAACCACATGTCTAGTGTCGTTGCTCCTGGTGCGGTTCGCATTGGTAATACGTCCCGCACCGTTAATGACAGCAAGATTACACATGCTGAGTTTGTTAATCCTGATGGTAGTTATGCTGCTGTCATTATCAACGAGGGAGATGAGGCTAAGTCAATCAATCTCAGTGATGGAACTCATAATTTTACCTGCAATGTTCCTGCTAATGGTGTGATTTCTTGCAAGTGGAATAAGTAATCCATAAACTATAGTAAGTGATTCATTAAAGATACGACCATTATGAAACATATCAGATATTATATCATGCGTTGCTCGCCCTGCCACTGATGGCATCTTGCGGCGAAGATGATTACAGTGCGCCTACTCCTGCCGGTAATCCAGTGATGAGCTATACGGCTCCTGCTGCAGCTGTATGGATGGGTGATGAAGTGGAGGTGAAAGTAAACTGCAAGGATGATGGAGGCGTGGCTCTCTCTACCTTGAAAGCAAACCTCCTGTTTAGTGGGCAGAGTGTAGATGAAACTACCATCGTACCAAGGAGGCTGGTGAATATACAGTCAAACTGAAAGTGCCTTATGCACAGAATGTTCCTGATGGAAAGGTGGACATTCAACTTACTCTGCAGAATGTATCAACCAAATCGAATACAGAGACCTTGTCGTTTGATATCAAGCGCCCTCATTTCAACAATCTGCAGTTTGTGAGTGCTGATGGTGTTAAATATGACATGACAGAGAAAAGCGACTTTGTTTATCAGGCTGTTCTTCCTAGCAGTAAGAAGACCTTCAAGGGATATTTTGCAACGAAGGATGGAAAGTTTGTCTTCGGTTCCAGCACAGGTAAGGATATCAGTTTGGGAGAAACAGGCAACTTCAACTTCACTTCTGAGAATATGAGCGATGTAGTTGTCACTTTCGATGCCAAGAACTATACGGCTGGTCCTACCGATGTATTGCCGGTTACTATCCTCGATTTTGCCGATTCTGATGCAGGCAAGACTTGGGTGGGTGATATCAAGCAAGGTGCTACCTGTAACCTTACTATCAACGGCAATAATCTGCCAGATGACTGGTATTATGACAGCGACTGGTTCCAGAAAGAAGAGGATGGAAGCTATACTTTCAAGGCTATTACCGGCAGATATACTATTTTGGCAGACTTCACCCATAAGTCATTCCGCATCTGGACAATGAATGGAAGTGAGCCTATGTCACTGAATGGCGATGGTACTGGTGCACTCTGGATCATCGGTAATGAAGGTGTCAACAAGCCAACTTGGGAGGCTGTAAATCATGGCTGGTGGACAGGTGTTGACTCTGACGTCTGTCTCACTCCAATCAAGGATAAGGTATATCAGGTTACACTCACCGTAGGCAAGCAACTCAGAGCTACTGACGTAAACTTCAAGTTCTTCGGTCAGGCAAACTGGGGTATTGAGTTCAAGGGTCAGGATAACAGCCATCTCATCTCAACTGATAGCGAGGTGTTCGGCATCGGTGACGGTAACGGTCACGACAACGGCAATGTTTACCTGAAAGATGGAGTAGAACTGAAGGATGGCGAGACATACGTTCTTACAGTTGACTTGACTGCCGGTGTAGACAAGGCAGTTCTCAAAGTAGAAAAGAAATAAGTTGTAGGTTGATATTCATAAGCATTTTAGGTTTTAGTTTAAATAATTTAGGGTATAAAGCTTTGTTTAAGGCTGCTCCAAACTTTTTGGGGCAGCCTTTTTGGGGGAGGTGCAAGGATGTAAGAATAACAAACGTAAAAAAGAAAATCAAAAAAATGAAAGAAAATTTGGAAATATGCCCAAAAAACTATACCTTTGTCTCTTGAATGTCCTATACAGCAGTAAGGGCTGGTTCTAATGATACCTATACAACAAAATATTATCAGCTAATGATAGAAAGATTATTATCTCTATTGTATATCTGGTGTTTCGCTACACTTACATCATGCTTTGCTCAGAAGGAAAGCATCAGTGAACTGTATACCCAACTTGATCGGGCTATAGAGCAATCCCAGCACTATACCAAACTGAAAGAAAGCAGCATCGCTCAGTTGAAGGAATTGATTCATCAGGAGAACAATCCGAAGTTGCTCATCAATACTTATCGCAAGATTTGTTCTGAATATAAGTCCTACCAGAGCGATTCTGCTGTGGCTTATATTCAGAAAGCCATTGTATTGGCTCAGAAGGAAGGACTGCCGGCTGAAGTTGCTGGATTGAAAAGCCAGTTAGCTTTACAGTATTCTACTGTCGGAGCTTTCGCTGAGGCTTTGGAGGTGCTCAATCATATAGATAAAAAGACATTGGATGAATCGAACCGGAAAGATATTTCATCGCCTATTACCATGTCTATGGTGAGTTGGGCTTTTCTAATATGCATGTAGATACTGATTTAAGTCAGAATTTCTTTAGTCGTCAGAATGCATATCGGGATACTTTGTTTGCTATCCTTCCACATCATAGCGAAGATTATCTCATGCGTAAAGAGGTGATGCTTACCAGTCAGAATAAATGGGATGAAGCACTGAAGGTGAATGATGAACGGTTGAATTTATGTAAGGAGGGGAGTCATGAATACGGCATCGTAGCTACTATCGCTATCTGATTTACCGTTCTCTGAAAAACGAAGAAATGAAGAAATATTGGTTGCTAAAATCTGCCATTTGTGATGTGAAGTGTGCTATCAATGATCAGGCTTCGCTCTGGATGCTCGCCGATATTCTGAGTCAGGAGGGAGGTGTTGAGCGTTCTTATAAATATATCAACTTCTCCTGGAATGCCAATAAGAGTTTTAGTACGCGTATTCGCAGTTGGCAGATTTCGCCAGTGCTTGGTACCATCGATCATAATTATCAGGCACAGCTCAAGAAGGCAAACCAGCGTCTTGTCTTTGCCATCATCTGTGTCAGCCTTCTGGTTCTTTCTTTAGGTGTTCTGGCTTTCTATGTCAATAAGCAGAAGAAATATGTTACTATAGCGAGAAATGAACTGAAAAAAACGAATGAACAATTGGAGGAACTGAATAAGAAACTTTCTGCTACCAACGAAATGTTGAAGACTTCGAATGATAAACTGAATGAGTCAAATGGTGTGAAGGAAGAATATATAGGCCAGTTCCTGGGAGCATGTTCTCATTATATAGACAAACTGGATAAGTTGCGTCTCCATGTCAATAAGATGGTAAAGAACTGTGAATATCAGGAACTTTATTCAATGACGAGAAGCAGTGAACTGAAGGAACACGAGTTGGGAGAACTCTATGCAAATTTCGATAAGGTCTTCCTGCATCTGTTCCCTGATTTCGTGGAAGACCTCAATAGCCTTCTGAAGCCGGAGGCACAAATCCATCTTACTGATGCAACAAAGTTACCGGCAATGGTGAGGGTATTCGCCTTGATAAGACTGGGTATTGATGACAGTACGAAGATAGCAGATTTCCTACATTATGCAGTTAATACGATATATAATTATCGGGCAAAACTGCGTAATGGAGCTATTGGTGAAAGAAATGAATTTGAGAAGAATGTGAAAGAATTAGGAACGATAAAAGGAAAAGGTTAATATATAAAATCAAAGAGGGTGTGTCACAAATACAGACACACCTTCTTTGTTTTTTATTACAACTGATAGAACTTGGTGAAAGCCTTCACGCAATATTCATGGTCGATAACGCTACCGGTTTCGCGGCAACTGTGCATAGCGAGGATGGCATTGCCCATATCCACACCCTTCAATGGGATGGAAGAGGCGAGGATATTGCCCAATGTGCTGCCACCTGCTACATCGCTGTGGTTTACGAAACGCTGGCATGGTACACCGGCTGCATCGCAGATGTTGGCGAAGATGGCTGCTGATACAGCATCGCTCGCATACTTCTGGGCTGCATTGAACTTGATGACCGGACCACCGCCCAACTTAGGATGATTCGTAGGGTCGAACTTCTCGCTATAGTTAGGATGCCAGGCATGCGCATTATCGGCTGAAATCATGAAGCACGCTCTACTGCCTGATAATAAGCCTCTTCTGTATGGCTCTGTGCCAGGGCGATGCGCTGGAGCATATATGAAAGGAATGGACTTCCGGCTCCCTGTTTGGTCTGAGACCCCGTTTCTTCATTATCGAAGATGGCGAGAACCTGGGTGGTATCATTGGCATCAGATGCAATCATCGCCTCTACACCAGCCCAGCACATAGACAGGTCATCGAGTCTGCCTGAAGAGATAAACTCATCGTGCACACCGAAGGTGCAGGCTGGAATGGCATCAGCCAGATAGAGATCGAAATCAAGAACATCCTCTTTCTGGATATCCAGTTCGCTGGTAATCACGTTCATCAGCAGATTGCCTTTCTCCAGTTCATCATTGATGATGCCGAGGATAGGGAGTACATCCTTCTGCTTGCTCAACTTCACACCATCATTCACCTGACGGTTGAAGTGGATAGCGAGATTGCTGATCTGCAGCAATGGGCGCTTCACATGAAGAAGGAGCGTCTGGGGATTCATCGCATTCTCGCCCTTCACGATAACTCTACCTGCCAGGGTGAGCGGCCGGTCGAACCAGGTTGACATGATAGGACCACCATAAACCTCGGTATTCAGTTTTACGATACCGCCCTCGCAAAGCATCTCTGCATTTGGCTTGATGCGGAAGGTAGGCGAATCGCAGTGGGCGCAGATCATGTGGAAACCGGCATCTGCCAAAGGTTTCTTTCCGATTTGGAAGGCGTAGATGGAAGAGTCGTTCTTGGTAACGAAGAACTTTTCACCCGCTTCAATCTTGCCCAAAGGCTCCTGTGGTTCATACGGCGGAACCCGTTCTTCTCCAATTCCTCGGAGATATTCTTTACTGCCAGGAAATTCACTGGCGATGCGTCTAGAAAGGATAATAATCTTTTGATCATAGTCTATATCTTTATATTAATATCTTGCAAAGATAATAGATTTTTTTCATTTTATCTCATTATTCTATTTGTTTTTCATTTTTTTGTATTATCTTTGTCCCCAAATAAGATCAATGAAAGAATTATGAAACGATATAAATCCTGCACTCTAATTATATTGCTGCTGTTGGCATCGGCTCTTCAGTTATATGCGCATATTTCCAGAAATATGTTCATGCTTTCCAATCTCAATACAGACAATGGTCTTTCCAGCCCTCGAGTTTATTCTATTGTCGAGGCAGAGGATGGTGCCATGTGGATAAGTACTAAGCGTGGAGTTGACCGATATAATGGGCAACAAGTAACCAATTATACTTTATACACAGAGATGCCGTATAGTGATGCTAGTGGTAGAAGTATTAAACTGACTATGGATGCGCAACATCTGATTTACGCCTACGACAACAAGGGAAAGGTGTATATATATGATAAGAGGAAAGATACATTTGTTTTGAAATGTAATCTTCAGCATATTTTAGGTGGAAGTATCGTGTTGAACGAACTGTTGGTAGACGAAAAGGGTAATTTCTGGTTAGCTATGGATAGAGGCATTTATTGCTTATCAGCAGCTACTGATGGAAAGGAGATAGTTCGGGAGACAGCTAAGGGTAGGTTTGTATTGAAAAATACCTATATTAATCATATCCAATTTATAGGTCAGAAACTCTTGATAGGAACATTTAAAGATGTTTATTGCTATTCGATGTCTGCCCGGAAGTTAGAAAAGAAGATTAGTGGCAGTTCTGTAGTATCCTCTTATCATGATATTGTGGGACATCGTATCTGGCTGGGTACTTTTCACGAAGGAGTTAAAGTGATGGATGATCGTACTTGGAAGCTGATAAAATCTGCTGATTTCCAATCTTTGCAAAACATTCCTAAAATTCCCGTACGTTCAATCATTTTATATGATAAGCAGACTCTTCTGATGGCTGTAGATGGAGCTGGAATATATGCTTATGACAGTTCGAATAAACAAACCAAGCTCTTGCTTGATACAGACGGACGTCTGGTAACGTGTTGAATGGAAATGGATTATATACCTTGTGCTGCGATCGTTTTGGCGATTTATGGACAGGCTCTTACTCGGGAGGAGTAGATTTGGCAATACCGATGAAACATACATTGGAATATATCACACATGAATATCTCAACAATCAATCACTGATAGATAATTGTGTGAACGATGTTTTCCAAAGCCGTGATGGGAAAATATGGTATGCCACAGATAAAGGAGTAAGTGTTTATGATGCGCAGACTCGTCTTTGGCATCATGGATTATATAATAAGGTGGCGCTTACGATTTGTCAGACTGTAGACGGCAGAATTCTGGTTGGTACCTATGGTAATGGCGTATATCAGGTTAATACTGATGGCACTAGTATGCCTGCTTATTCTGTGGAAACAGGAATGTTGAAGAGCGATTACGTATTCAGTCTTTTTACTGATAGCGATGGTAATATTTGGGTGGGATGTTTGGATGGAGATATGGCTTGTTTCCCTTCAGATAAATATAATTTGAATGGAACGGGAATGTCGGTATTCTATCTGCCTGTCAACGAAGTGCAATGCATCACGGAATCACTGGATAAGCGTTTTATTGCTGTAGGAACTTCGCATGGAGGCTATCTGATTGATAAGCGCGAACCTTTGCATCCTCGTCGTTTCTTTTATCCTGAACAGTATCCCGAAAAAGACATTAATTTGTTTGTCAACAGTATGGCTTTTCAGGATTCCCGTCATATCTGGATTGGAACGGATGGAGGAGGACTCTATGATTATGATTTCCTGACAAAGAAGTTTAAGCGTTATACTAATCAGGACGCTTTGCCTTCTAATACTGTTTATGGACTTATAAAAGGTATTAATGGCAATTTGTGGATCAGTACGGATAAAGGATTGGCGTTCATGAAACAGGGGAAGATAGTAAACCTCAACATCTTTAAGGGAATGGAACGTGAGTATAACCGAATGTCTGTTGCGTGTACTACAGATGGCAGGGTGCTTTTTGGCAGCAACGATGGAGTTGTCGCTTTGACTCCTATGTTTGCCAAAGGTTTGAATTATGCCGCTCCACTTCGTATTCATAGTGTTGAGGTTGAAGGTGTCGAACGTTCCGATTACTGGAATGAATGTCTCTTTGAAATGTTGAAGGAAGGCAAATTGAGTCTTAGCCATAATGAGAATACGCTGGTTGTTTCTTTCGAGAGTATCAATTATCAATACCAGTATGATATTCAATATCAATATTATTTGGAAGGATACGACCGTAATTGGAGTAAACCATCTTCTAATCAGTTGGTACGATTTGTAAATTTGCCTTCGGGCAGCTATGTGCTTCATGTAAAGGCTATCTGCAGAAGTAATGGTAGAGAATTGGGAGAAACAACTTTGGAAATTCATATAGCCCAACCTTGGTGGAATACCTGGTGGGCATGGATTATCTATCTCTGTATTTTTGCTGCCATCTTATATTTTGTCTGGCAGTATTACAAAGAGCGCTTACAGCGAAAGTATTATGATGAGAAAATCAATTTCTTCGTTAATACTGCCCATAACATACGCACTCCTTTGAGTCTCGTGTTGGCTCCTCTTGATAATCTGGCTAATGATTCCAGCTTGAGTGAGAAAAGTCGTGAATTCTTGGATATGGCGCATCGCAACGGCAACAAACTATTGAAGATGGTTACAGAATTGCTTGACTTCCAAAAGATAGAGCAGTCTGCCGAACAGGTTCGCCTGCAAGATATAGAATTGCCGATGCTTTTACGTGTGCAGTTGGAAAAGTTTGTATTGGCAGCTCAGGAGAAGCATATTCAACTGTGTATTGAAACGTGTCCGCAGCAACAGATTCATTCTGATGTCAAAATGATGGATCTGATATTGGAAAATCTTCTCTCGAATGCTATCAAATATACACCTCAAGGTGGAAAGGTTACGTTGTCGGCTTCTGTTGAAGGCAAGATGGCTATGATTCATGTATGTGATACAGGTATAGGTATTCCAAAGGCCGAAATTAAGAGTATCTTCAAGACCTTTTTCAGGGCTTCTAATGCGATAAATTCTCAGGAAATGGGAAGTGGATTAGGACTGATGCTTACACGAAAGCTTGTAGAGAAATTAGGAGGAAAGCTTAGTTTCGTAAGTGAGGAAGGAAAGGGTACTACTTTCTGTGTGAAGATGCCATTAGGTAATGTAACAGATTCTTCTGTCCGGCTTGTTGGAGAAAAGAAAAATGTTGTAACTGAATCTTCTTTAGCTGAAGATAAGCATGATGAAACTTGCCAGACTGTGTCTTCTGCGGTTCTGCAGGATGCTGATGTTTCAACGGATACACTTCTTTTTGTCGATGACAATGAAGATCTTCGCAAATATATCAGAATGACTTTTGGTGATTCTTATCAAGTAGTTGATGTGGAGAGTGCAGAGGCTGCCCTGAAATATTTGAAAGAGGGCGGGATATGTGATATCGTTGTTTCAGATGTCATGATGCCGGGAATGCACGGAGATGAGTTCTGTCGCAGCATCAAGGAAAATAAGGAAACATCATGGCTGCCTGTTATCCTGCTGACTGCTAAGGCTGGTCGTGACTTTATGATAGAGGGACTCGGACTTGGTGCTGATGACTATATAGCCAAGCCATTCGATACTGCTATTCTTGCGAGTAAGGTTGCCAGTATTTTGAAGAATCGTCGCCGGTTGAGTCAGTATTATATGGACAGAAGCCTTGCTCTTGTTAGAGGAGAGGTTGCTTCTGAGTCTGCTTCTTCCGAGCAGATTGTGGGTTCTGATTCATCCTATGAACACTTGGAACCTACTGGAATTTCTGAAGAGAAAAAGGATGATACTGTCTTGAATAAGCAAGGCCAGACATTCGAAAATGTGGCAGAAGCTGTTCTGAATCCACAAGACCAGGCTTTTGTAGATAAAGCTACCCGTTTGGTGTTGGCTCATCTGAGCGACACAGACTTTAATATCGACCGACTCTGTAGAGAGATGGCGATGAGCAGAACGCTTTTCTATGGTAGGCTGAAGACTCTTACGGGCCAAAGTCCGCAGGATTTTATGCGTTTGATACGTCTGGAGCAGGCTGCAATCTTCCTGAAACAGGGGGGATAGTGTGCTGGATGTATCTGTGAAAGCCGGTTTTGTAAATGTGAAGTACTTTAGTACTGTATTTAAAAAACACTTTGGGGTTTCTCCGAGTAAGTATCTGTAAATTAGAGTTTTAAATTCAAAGAAAAGGTTTCTGTTTAGACGATATGTCTGAATTGAAACCTTTTTTTGTTTGTTATCTAACCCTCTGGAAGTTCCTTTTCTTTATCTTTGCAACCAAATTCTGTTAAGTAAGTCAAACAGTTATTTAAAAAACGAAACAATAACAATATAAACATAAAAATGAAAAGGAACTTTTTGAAAATTAGCCTCTTTTTAATAGGCGTCTTCACATGTCTCTCATGCGAAGCAAGTACGTTGCACTCATCCAGCAGTTCTGAAGGTGTAGGCGAATCCATACCTACTGCCCAGCAATGGAATAAAGATGTTGTGGGGTGGAATCTTGGCAACGCATTCGAGTGCTCAGCTCCTGGACAGGATGGTGAGTCGATGCAGATTGGCAACCCTGATGGTTCTATCCATGCAGAGACAGCCTGGGGCAATCCCGTTGTTACCAAGAAGATGATACAAGCCGTGAAGAAGGCAGGTTTCAATGCCATCCGTATTCCAATCCGTTGGCAGTGCCACATTACCAACGCTCAGGCGATGAGCATCGACAAGGCTTGGATTGCTCGCATCAAGGAGGTGGTGGGCTGGTGCCTTGACAACGGTTTGAAGGTTATCATCAATGTGCATCATGAAAAATGGCTCGAAGGTCGTCCTACCTATCAATATAAGGAAGAAAACTGCCAGAAGCTTGCGCTCCTCTGGATGAATATCGCCTCTGAGTTTGCCAATTATGACAGTCGCTTGGCTTTCGCCGGTACCAATGAGGTTCACATCAGGGACAACTGGGGCAAACCTACTGCCGAGAACCTTGAAGTGCAGAATGCTTACAATCAGATATTCGTGGATATGGTTCGTGCCACAGGCGGCAACAATGCCAAGCGCCACCTCATCTTACAGACTTACGTTTGTAACCCATGGTTTGGCATCGAGAATGGAGATTTCATCATTCCGAAGGATGCCGAAGGCAATGGCAACAACTATATGAGTGTGGAATTCCACTACTATCAGCCATGGAGCTACGCTGGCGATTGCACCTACGATTACTGGGGTGATGCCTACAAGGATGCTGGCAAGATACCTGCAGAAAACGAGAAGACAATGACGGATTTCTTCGACAAGGTGGTGAATACCTGGAGCAACAAAGGACTGGGTATCGTAATAGGAGAGTGGGGAGTAACCGATCACTATAAGTCTAACTCAGAGAAAGTGCATGAAAACATGACCTACTACTGTAAGTTCTTGACTACGGAGGCTCGCAAACGAGGCTTCTCTACTTTCGTTTGGGACAACAACCACTTCGGAAACGGCTCTGAGAAGTATGGCATCTTCGACCGTTTCAAGAGTATGAAGGTGAATGCTCCTTGGATTCTCGAAGGAATCTTTGGGAAAGAATACTGTTAAACTAAAAACAAAAATATCAATTATGAGAAAGAAAACTATGTTTCTCGGCCTGCTCGGTGCAGGTTTGATGTGGATGCCTGCTTCTGCCATTCTCGCTGCCCAGATGAACAATGCAGCGATGAGCGTTCAGCAGAACCAAGGCATCAAGGGTACAGTGGTGGATGCCACTGGCGAAACCTTGATTGGCGCTAGCGTGAAGGTGGCTGGTACAACCAACGGTGCCGTTACCGATTTAGATGGTAACTTTACGTTGAACTGCAAGCCTGGAGCAACGCTCGAAGTGAGCTACATCGGTTACAAGACAATGACCGTGAAAGCTGCTAATGGCATGAAAATCACGATGCAAGAGGATGGTAAGGCCTTGAATGAGGTCGTTGTTACCGCCCTTGGTATCAAGCGCGACCGCAAGGCTCTCGGCTATGGCTTGGAGGAAGTGAAAGGTGAGGAACTTACCAAGGCGAAGGAAACCAACGTCATCAACTCTCTTTCTGGTAAGGTGGCTGGTCTCGTTGTGCAGAACACCGCTGGCGGTGCTTCTGGTTCTACCCGCGTGCTTCTTCGTGGTAATACAGAAATGGCAGGCAATAACCAGCCTCTTTACGTGGTGGATGGTGTGCCTTTGGATAATACCAACTTTGGCAGTGCTGGTGAAAGTGGTGGTTATGACCTCGGTGATGGTATCTCTGCCATCAATCCTGATGACATCGAGACGATGACCGTATTGAAAGGTCCTGCTGCCTCTGCCCTCTATGGTAGCCGTGCTTCTCATGGTGTTATCTTGATTACGACCAAGAAGGCGGAGAAGGATAGAATTTCCGTGGAGTACAATGGTTCTTATACTATCGATACCCAGTTGGCTAAATGGGACGACATCCAGGAGATATATGGTGCTGGCTACAATGGCGAGCTTCCTACATCCAGCACTTCTGGTACGAACTCAAGTTGGGGACCTAAGGCCGATGACTTCATGTTCAAATATTTCGATGGCGAAGAACGTCCATTCATGATGCATCCTAACAATGCTTCTGATTTCTTCCGCACAGGTTTCACCACCCAGAACTCTGCCATCCTCTCAGTTAATTCCGGTAAGACGGGTATGCGTTTCTCTGTTACCGATATGCGCAATAAGGATATCTTGCCAAATACCAATATGAGTCGTGACAACTTCAACCTCCGAGTGAATACCTCTGCAGGTCCTGTTGACTTCGACTTCACCGCCAACTATACTCGTGAGAAGGTAAAGAACCGTCCTGCCCTTGGTGACTCCCAGAGCAACGTGGGTAAGAACCTCATGACCCTGGCGGGTACCTACGACCAGGCTTGGTTGAAGCATTATGAGGATGCCGATGGCAACTACTCCAACTGGAATGGTAACGATCAGTATAACAAGAACCCATACTGGGATCTCTATAAGAACAGCAATACATCCGACAAGGACGTGTTCCGTTTTACGGGTAAGGCAATCTGGAACATCAACAAGCACCTCAAGTTGCAGGGTACTATCGGTACCGACATCAACAGCATGAACTTCCAGGAATTCATCGCCAAGACAACTCCAGGAACTCCTGCCGGAAAGCTTACCGACCAAATCTTCAACAACCGCACACTCAACGCCGAGATACTCGCCCTCTACAACAACTCATGGGGCGACTTCGATGTCAACGCTACCGCTGGTGGTAACATCTTCAAGGTGAACAACAAGACCACTACCAACGTCGGTCTCAACCAGCAGATGAATGGCATCCAGAACATCATGAACTATCAGGAACAGAACACTCGTGAGAGTATGTACAAGAAGCAGATCAGCTCTCTCTATGCCAGCGCGAGCCTCGGCTACAAGCATACTTACTATTTGGAGGGAACCATCCGTGGCGATAAGTCATCTACGCTCCCTACAAATAACAATACATACGTATATCCATCTGTATCGGGTAGTTTGGTTTTCTCCGAGTTTATCAAGAACAAGAAGTTCATCAATTATGGTAAGATTCGCGCATCTTGGGCAAAGGTAGGTAGCGATACCGATCCATACCTGTTGGCACTCAACTATACCACGGGCAAGTACAGCTACGCGGGTTATACCATCGGTATGATAGCCAACTCAACACAGCCGAACAAGGATTTGAAGCCTACTATGACAGGTTCTTACGAGGTAGGTTTGGAGATGAAGTTCCTTAACGGACGCTTGGGCTTGGATGCCACCTATTACAACCAGAACTCCAAGAACCAGATTTTGAGTTTGGCTTCAACCACCACCTCTGGCTATGCTTACCGCCTCATCAATGCCGGTGAGATTCAGAACCAGGGTGTCGAGATTGCCCTCAATGCCCGTGCCTTGCAGATCAAGGACTTCGCTTGGGACTTGGGTGTCAACTTCTCGAAGAATACCAACAAGGTGAAGTCGCTCGTAGATGGCATGGACTATTTTGAGCTTGCCAAGGCCACATGGTGCGGTGTATCAGTAGGTGCTCAGGTTGGCGAGAACTATGGAGCTATCCGTGGACACGACTTCCTCTACAACGACAAGGGACAGGTGGTTGTCGATGCAGCTACTGGTCTTCCAAAGATTGACCAGAAGGTCAAGACCATCGGCAACTCTACTTGGGACTGGACAGGTGGTTTCTACTCAACCTTCAGCTATAAGAACTTCCGCCTCTCTGCATCCTTCGATGTGAAGGTAGGTGCCGACATCTACTCTATGTCCATGCGTTCTGCATACCAGACAGGTAAGGCAAAGGGAACATTGGCAGGCCGTGAGGAGTGGTACACTTCCGAGGAGGCTCGCAAGGCTTCGGGTATGGACCTTGCCGCATGGCGTGAAGCAGGTAACTGCAAGGGATTTGTCGTAGAGGGTGTCATCGACAATGGCGACGGTACTTATCGCAAGAACGACATCGCCGTGAACCCTGAAGATTACTGGAAGCATGTGGCAAATGGCGTGCAGAGTGCCTTCGTTTACGACAATTCTTACGTGAAGTGTCGTGAGATTACTTTCGGCTATACCTTCCCAGAGAGCATCCTGGGCAAGTATGTCAAGGGCTTGACCGTATCCTTCGTGGCTCGTAACCCATTCATTGTTTGGAAGAACATTCCTAACATCGACCCAGATTCCAGCTACAACACCTCAGGTCTCGGTCTGGAATATGGTTCCCTGCCATCTCGCAAGAGTTATGGTTTGAACGTGAACGTGAAGTTCTAGTCTCGAAAAAAATGAATCAATTTCTTTAGAAGAGTTCTAATATATAATTAAGGTAAGAAAATGAACAATATAATCAAGAAATATATAGGTAAGAGCAGCCTGATGATGGCTTTCGCCCTGATGGCAACCGGCACTGCGATGACTTCTTGCTCTGATGATACCTTGAGTAACATCAATACCGACAAGACCAAGGTGAACGAGCTCGACCCTAACGCACAGTTGACAACAGCTTTGTTGCAGACTTACGGTGACTTCAGTCTGATGGATACCTACCGTAACTATATAACGGGTTTTCCACAGTATTTCGCTGGCGGTTGGAATGTAACCAATTACGCTGGTTCTAATTTCAGAGAAGATGATATGACCCGTCGTGTCTGGGACCGCTATTATGAAATCAGTATCAAGAACCTTGTGGATGCCATCCACAAATCTGCTGACAAGTTAAACTTGAATGCGGCACTTCGTATCCATCGTGTCTATCTCACGGCAGTTTTGGCAGATACCTACGGTGACGTGCCTTGTTCGGAGGCAGGTCTGGGTTATATCTCAGGTATCTCCACCCCTAAGTATGATACCGTAGAGGAACTCTACAGCTGGTTCTTCAAGGAACTTGACGCTTGCGAGAAGCAGCTTGGCACAGGTACCGACCGCATTTCTGGTGATGTCACCAGCATGGGTGGTGATGTAGCTAAGTGGAAGAAGTATGCCAATGCACTCCGTATGCGCTATGCCATGCGCATTTCCGATGTTAATCCACAGAAGGCAAAGGAAGAGTTTGAGAAGGCTGTGGCTGCCGGTGCTATCGCCAGTGCAGCCGATGATGCTTATATCAAGTATGCTGATTCTCCATTTACCTATTATGATGGAGCCAACGACTACGATTTCCGTGCCAATGCATTGAGCGAGACTCTCTATGGTCAGGATCCCACATCGCCTACCATGGTATGCTCTACCTTGTTCTATCAGTTGCAGAATACCAACGACCCTCGTCTCTATCGCATCTGCCGTCACTACTACAATATCAAGCGTAGTCAGGTGAAGCCAGATAAGGAGCAGAACATCGACTTGACCGATGATTTCCTGGCTTACTTCCAGAGCAAGAACCTCGGTGAGGAGCCTTGCAACCCTGGTGCTGCCTGGTACACAGACTGGATGAATCCAGCTACGTTGGATGACCTTCCTACTTTGAAGAAGTATGCTGAGATAGACGAGAACACTTATGCCAACTCTGATTATATAGCCCGAGCTGGTCGTCCTTGCCTGAACATCGACTTCGAGATGCCTTCTTGTCCTGGCGACTTGATGAGCTATGCTGAGGTGGAGTTCCTCAAGGCTGAGGCTGCAACCAAGGATTGGAATGTTGGTGGTGGTGATGCTGAGAGTCACTACGAGGCTGGTGTTCGTGCCAGCATGGAGTTGCTCAACAACTACTATCTTACATCCAACAAGATTTCCAAGGAAGAGATTGATGCGTTCATTGCCAGCAATCCGTTGGGTGACAATCCTAAGGAGACCATCAACACCCAGGCTTGGATTCTCCACATGATGAACCCTTCTGAGGGTTGGGCTAACTTGCGCCGCTCTGACTATCCTGCCATCTTGAATCGTGATCTCTTGACCAAGAATGGTTTCACTTATACGGATCCCGATTGGTCAATGCCTGTCCGCTTGCAGTATCCTGAGTTGGAAGCTCAGTACAACAATGCCAACTACAAGGCTGCCATCGACCGCATGGGTGGTACAGACGATTGGCACAAGCGCCTCTGGTGGGACAAGGCTGATGTAAACCTTCAGCCAGACTTCAATCCTCCATTCGGAAAGGGATATAGCAAGTAGTGTTTAATGTTAAATGTTAAGTCTTATAGGACAATAGAATAGAATAATTAATTATGAATAAGACAATGAAACAATATAAGGGAAAAGTCTTGAAGGCTATGATGATGCTCTTAGCCGTGGGTTTCGCACTGGCTGGTACATCTACCTTGTCTTCTTGCTCTTCTGACGATGAACCATACTTCACAGCCAGCGAAGATGACAATCCACGTATCTTGAACACCGACTTGGCTGATTCCAAGATAGACCGCAAGACTAATTATAAGTTGGAAATCAAGGTGACTCCTGTTCACTACACCACTGTGACATGGTTGCTCGACGGCACTAAGATAGCCGAAGGTACTACTATCGACCAACCTTTGCCTTTAGGTAATCATGAACTGAAGATTGTGGCAACCACCACCAAAGGCAAGAGCACATCCCGCACCTTGAAAGTTACCGTGACTCCTGCTGCCGATGATCCAGCCTTGGGTACCAATGCCAGCGAGCTTTGGGTAGCTCCGGGTGCAGAGACCACTATCCATAAGTGCAAGAATCTCGGTATAGTTGCTAAAGTAATGGTAGGTGGCAAGGATGTAGCCTTCGAGGTTCTCGAAGAGGGCACAGCCTTGAAGCTCACAGCTCCTACAGGTTTGGAGAATGGTGACTATGATATCACTTTGGTAGATGGTGAGGGCAACCAGTTCCCTGGCGGTACCATCAAGGTAACTACAGAGCCACGTCCATCTATGGAGACTACCCTCTGGGAAGGTGAGTTTGCCGTGACATGGGATACACCATTCAAAGACTTGAAGGATACCTTCCTCTCAAAGGTGAAGGCGGGCACCATCCTCCGTGTCTATGTGGATGGAAAAGGTCAGGGTACCGCTGCTACCTCTTGGTGGAACAACATCCTTACAGGTAAGGGCGACCCAGAGCGTGGCGACATCCCGGTGGATGGACCTGCTACATGGAAGTTTGAACTGACCGACCTCTCTATCCAACTCTTGACTGAGCAGCAAGGTCTATTCATCGTGGGTGATGGTTACACCGTAAAGAAAGTAACTATTGAATAATATATTAGAAAGATTTCCGTTTTTATCATAAAACGTCAAACCTTTACTGTTTATGAAGAAAATTTTATTATCTATTTCATTGTTGGCATTGGCTTATACAGCCAGTGCCAATGTTCCGGTTATCAAGAGCGACCCTAAGATTGAGGCTCAGGTAGAACAAACTCTGAAGAAACTCACCTTGGAGGAAAAGATTGGTCAGATGATGGAATTGGTGACCGACCTCTTTGGTGCCAACGACAAGAACGGTGTGTTCTATATCGACGAGCACAAGACCGATTCTATCCTTTCCCGCTATAAGATTGGCTCTATCCTCAACGCTCCAAATACCTGCGCACCAACCGCCAAGCAGTGGGAGAAGTATATCGCACAAATTCAGAAGATCTCGATGAAGCGCATCGGCATCCCTTGTGTCTTCGGTCTCGACCAGAACCACGGTTCTACTTATACACAGGGTGGAACCCTCTTCCCGCAGAACATCAATGTGGCTGCCACCTTTAATCGTGAGATAGCTCGCCGTTCGGCTGAGGCTACCGCTTATGAGACTCGTGCGGTGAGCGTGCCTTGGACTTACAGTCCTACCGTTGATCTCGGTCGTGATGCCCGTTGGCCTCGCATCTGGGAGAACTTTGGCGAGGATTGCTACCTCAGTTCTGAGATGGGCAAGGCGATGGTCTATGGTTTCCAGGGCGAGGACCCAAACAACATCGACCAGTATCACATTGCTACTTCAATGAAGCACTTCATGGGCTATGGTGTGCCTTGGACCGGTAAAGACCGTACGCCAGCCTATATCTCTCCTGCCGACTTGCGAGAGAAGCACTTCGCTCCTTTCCTGGCGGGTCTGCAGGCTGGAGCCTTAACCGTGATGGTGAATTCCGCTTCCGTCAATGGTGTGCCGATGCATGCCAACAAGGAATTCCTGACAGGATGGCTGAAGGAAGAGACTGGATGGGATGGTGTGCTTATCACCGACTGGGCAGACATCAACAATCTCTATACTCGTGAGATGGTGGCAAAGGACAAGAAGGATGCGCTCCGCATCGCCATCAATGCCGGTATCGACATGATTATGGAACCTTATTCTTGCGATGCTTGTGGCTATCTTGTAGAACTGGTGAAGGAAGGTAAGATTCCGATGAGTCGCATCGACGATGCCTGTCGCCGTGTGCTTCGCATGAAGTACCGTCTCGACCTCTTCAAGAACCCAACCCAGAAACTGAAGAATTATCCTAAGTTTGGTGGTGAGGAGTTTGCCAAGCTCGCCTTGGAGGGAGCTACCGAAAGTATGGTGCTCCTGAAGAACGAGGGTAATATCCTTCCTTTGCAGCATGGCAAGAAGATTCTCCTTACAGGTCCTAATGCCAATCAGATGCGTTGTCTGGACGGTGGATGGAGCTATACCTGGCAGGGTCATCGTGCTGATGAGTTTGCCGGCAAGTACAATACCATCTATGAGGCATTCTGTAATGAGTATGGCAAGGAGAATGTTATCTTGAACCAGGGTGTAACCTATAATGAGAAGGGAAAATACTGGGAGGAGAACGAACCTCAGATTCAGGAGGCAGTGGCTGCAGCGAAGGATGCTGACGTCATCGTGGCTTGCATTGGCGAGAACTCCTATACAGAGACTCCGGGCAACCTGACCGACCTTTGGCTCTCAGAGAACCAGCGTAATCTGGTCAAGGCTTTGGCTCAGACAGGCAAGCCTGTCATCTTGGTGCTGAATGAAGGTCGTCCTCGTCTCATCGCTGACATCGAACCATTGGCACAGGGCATCATCAACATCCTTATCCCTGGCAACATGGGCGGCGATGCTTTGGCAAACCTGGTATCGGGCAAGTCAAACTTCAGTGGCAAGATGCCTTACACCTATCCTAAGGAAATCAATTCGCTCGCCAACTATGACTTCAAGAAGAGTGAGGAGGTGGGTACGATGGAAGGTGCTTACGACTACAATGCGAAGATTACCCAGCAGTGGGGCTTCGGATATGGTTTGAGTTATACCTCTTACAAATATAGCAACCTGAAGGTTTCTCAGTCTGATTTCCGCCACGGCGACATCATCAAGGTGAGCGTGGATGTGAAGAATACGGGAAAGGTGGCAGGCAAGGAGAGTGTCCTCCTGTTCAGTAGCGATCTCATCGCTAGTGTTGTGCCTGATGGCCGTCGTCTCCGTGCCTTCGACAAGGTGGAACTTCAGCCTGGTGAGACCAAGACCGTGACATTTGAATTAAAGGCAGACGATTTGGCCTCGTAGGTTGGAATGGCAAATGGAGATTGGAGGAAGGCGATTTCAAGTTGATGATTGCCGACCAGAGTGCTGATATCCATTGCACTGATACTTATCAGTGGCCTACTGCCAACCGATAATGTATATTTAAAAGATGATTTAAAGAAAAGAGCGTGCCAAGAGTGGTGCGCTCTTTTTGTTTGCATAGTAAAATGCAGAAGAGTTAAATATCTACAAGAATCCCCCATGATGTTTGGTGTTATGTCTTGAAATGATTACTTTTGCAAATCATAATTTTTGCAGATTTACAGAATCATTCAAAACAAGGATAAATGGAAATAGTAATTGGAATCATCATAGGGCTTGCCATCGGATTCTTCGTGGGGAAACTGATGGAAGCAAAAAGTGCGGGAGAGGAGAAAACCCAGCTTGTAGCGAAAGCTCAAGTGCTGGCGGCTAACATCGAACAGATAAAACTGCATCATGCTTCTGAGATTCAATCAATGAAATCTCAAATGGAGAACGAGCGGCTGTATGCGGCGAAACTCAGAGCGGAAAGCGACCAGCAGTGGGCACAGAAACTCGAGAGTCTGAAGCAGGAAATGCAGCGAATGACGATAGAACAGCAGAAGGTGGCGGCTGAGCAGTTGGCTGCCAAGCAGTCGGCTCTGCAGGAAACCAACCGTCTGCAGATGGATGAACTCCTGAAACCTATCAAGGAACAGTTTGCTGATTTCAAGAAATCGGTAGAGGAGAGCAAAACCCAGAACGAGGTGAACAAGAAGGAACTGCAGAACACCTTCGAGGCAACGATGAAACTCTTCCAGCAGGAACAGCAGCAGGCTGTACTGAACCTGAAGGAGCAAACCGAGAAGATTGGCTCCGATGCTGCCAACCTGACCAAGGCATTGAAGGGCGACAGCAAGATGCAGGGCGACTGGGGCGAGATGGTGCTGGAAACCATCCTGGAGAACAGCGGACTTCGTAAAGATGAGGAATTCTTCATTCAGGAGAATACGAAAGATGAAGAGGGAAAGAACTATCGTCCGGATGTCATCGTCCGATTCCCGGAAGGCAGAAGTGTGGTCATCGATTCCAAGGTTTCTCTTACCGCCTATTCCGATGCTCTGGCAGCTGAAGATGAGGCTGAACAGGAACGCCTGATGAAGGCACATGCGCTGAGCGTACGAAAGCACATCGATGAACTGGCAGCCAAAGACTATTCCAAACTGGTGGATGATGCCATCGGCTTCGTACTGATGTTCATCCCTAACGAGACCAGCTATATCGCAGCGATGAAGCAGCAGCCGGATCTCAGCCGTTATGCTTATCAGAAGAAGATTATTATCATCTCACCAAGCAATCTGCTCATGGCACTCCAGCTTGCCTATAATCTCTGGCAGTATGACCGGCAGAACAAGAATGTGGAGAAAATCGTGAAGACGGCTGCTGACCTGTATGATAAGGTGGCTGGCTTCGAAGATACCTTTATGAGTGTGGGTGATCTGATAACCCGTCTTTCGGGTACTTTTGATAAGGCAAAGAAGCAACTCTATGACGGCACCGGCAATGTGATGAGAAGGGTAGAGAGCCTGAAGGGACTTGGAGTGACACCGAAAAAGCAGATCAAGGAACTGGATAATCTGTAAAGTGTATATAAATAGTCTACTACCGGTAAAAAGGGAAACAGGGCGAAAAGTATTTTTTGTTACCGAAACATTTCTAATTGTTCAATATTTTAAAATAATCTCTAAAAAGGAGCGGTATTTCAGATTAAATTCGTAATTTTGCCCTGACCCAACAGAAAAGAAATCATTGTATTGCTTATAAAAAGGTTAAAATTTACATAAAACAACATCAATAATTATTAATCATGAAACTGAACGAAATTCTTTCAGACAGCTTTAATGCTGCAGAATGGGAAGCTAAGGGTTATGAGCTTCCTAAGTATGACATCGCAGCCGTAGCCAAGAAGACTCACGACGAGCCTACTTGGGTTCACTTTGGTGCAGGTAACATCTTCCGTGCGTTCCCGGCAGCCATCCTTAACGATGCACTAAACACCGGCAAGTACGACCGTGGTGTTATTGTTGCAGAAAGCTTCGACTACGAAATTATCGACAAGGCTTATCGCCCTTACCATAATCTCTCGCTCCTGGTGAGCCTCCAGTCTAACGGAACCATCGAGAAGAAGGTCATCGCTTCTATCACAGAAAGCCTCAAGGCGGATAAGCAGTTTGGTGAGGACTGGGCCCGATTGGTCCAAATTTTCCAGGCACCAAGTCTGCAGATGGTAACTTTCACCATCACCGAGAAGGGATATTCTTTCAATGATGCCGATCTGGCACGTGGTCTCGATGCAGTATTTGCTATGGGTAAGCTTACCGCTCTTCTCTATGAGCGTTATAAGGCAGGCAAGTTGCCACTTACTCTTCAGTCTACCGACAACTGTTCTCACAACGGCGACCATGTTAAGGCTGGCGTAAAGGCTTATGCTGAGCGTTGGGCACAGGATGGTATCGTAGAGGCTGGTTTCGTAGATTATATCAATGACAGCAGCAAGATTACCTATCCTTGGTCTATGATTGATAAGATTACTCCTCGTCCACACGAGAAGGTACAGGCGATGCTCGCTGAGGATGGTTTCGAGGATAACAATACGATTATCACCGAGAAGCATACTTTCACCGCTCCTTTCGTAAATGCCGAGGAAGTGCAGTATCTCGTTTGCGAGGATACTTATACCAATGGTCGTCCGCCATTGGAGTTGGGCGGTGTGCTCTATACATCCCGCAAGACTGTAGATGAGGTTGAGACCATGAAGGTAACCACCTGTCTGAACCCTCTCCATACAGCGATGTCTATCTATGGCTGCATGCTCGACTATACCTTGATTTCTGCCGAGATGGCGGATGAGGACCTGCGTGCCTTTATCCAGAAGATTGGTTATATCGAGGCGATGCCGGTGGTTACCGACCCAGGCGTATTGAACCCATACGAGTTTATCGGCACCGTAATCAACAAGCGTCTGCCTAATCCTTTCATGCCGGATGCTCCTCAGCGTATCGCTACCGATACCAGTCAGAAGCTCTCTATCCGTTTCGGTGAGACTATCAAGAAGTATATCGACCGTGGTCTCGACAAGAGCAATCTCGTGTTGATTCCTTTGGTATTAGCAGGTTATGCCCGTTATCTCAAGGCATTGGATGATAACCTGAAGCCATTCGAGCCATCTTCCGACCCATTGTTGGCAGAACTGCAGACCATCGTAGCTCCTCTTGAAGTAGGCAAGGCTGATCAGGACTACTCTTGCCTGAAGAATCTCTATTCCCGCAAGGATGTGTTCGGTCTCGATCTCTATGAGGCTGGCTTCGGTGAGCAGATTGAGGGCATGGTGAAGGAACTCTTTGCCGGCAAGGGTGCTGTAAGACAGACATTGCATAAATATGTTTCTGCAAGATAATTCATTTTTAAACTTATACATTATATAATATCTATGGAAAGAACATGGCGCTGGTTTGGCAAGAAAGATAAGATTACACTTGCACAGTTGAAGCAGATTGGTGTTGAGGGCATTGTTACCGCATTGCACGATGTTCCTCTGGGCGAGGTTTGGACACGCGAGAAGATTCATGAACTCAAGGAGTACATCGAGTCTTATGGTATGAAATGGAGCGTGGTAGAGTCTTTGCCTGTGGTTGAAACCCTGAAATATGGTGGTCCTGACCGTGATCATCAGATTGAGGTTTACAAGGAAAGTCTCCGCAACCTGGGCGAGGAAGGCATCAAGTGCATCTGCTACAACTTCATGCCTGTTTTGGACTGGGCTCGTACCGATTTGGCACACGAGAATCCTAACGGAGCCAACAACCTCTATATGAACTGGGGTGAGTTTGCCTACTTTGACATCTATATCCTGCAGCGTGAAGGCGCTCGTGAGGATTGGGCTGAGTTCTCTAAGGAGCACAAGTGGGGCAGAGACCTCGTGGCTGAGGCTGATGAAATCAAGAAGACTTCTACACCAGAGCAGGATCATGCCTTGGTAGAGAACATCATCATCAAGACCCAGGGTTTCGTATCGGGTAACTTCAGCGAGGGCGATTCAGCTCCTGTCCAGAAGTTCCGCGACCTGTTGAAGCTTTATGATGGTATCGACAAGAAGAAGTTGCAGGAGAACATGAAGTACTGGCTGGAGGCTATCATGCCTATCTGCGATGAGTACGATATCAATATGTGTGTTCACCCAGACGATCCTCCTTATCCTGTATTCGGTTTGCCAAGAATCATCGGTCGTGCCGAGGATATCCAGTGGATGTTGGATGCAGTGCCAAACAAGCACAATGGTTTGACTTTCTGTGCAGGTTCATTCTCTGCCGGCGAGCACAACGACTGTGTGGCGATGGCGAAGCAGTTTGCCGACCGCACTCACTTTGTTCATCTGCGCTCTTGCTACATTTTCCCTAACGGCAACTTTACAGAGGCTTCTCACTTGGGTGGTCGCGGCCATCTCATTGAACTTTGCCGCATCTTCGAGAAGGCTGAGCAGGAAGGCAAGTGCAATTCCGGCCGTCGTCTGCCAATGCGAGTAGACCACGGTATGACCTTCACTGATGAGCCTGGTGGCGTATTCGATGAGAGCAATCATGGTCACAATGCCGGTTACACTCTCCTCGGCCGTATGTTTGCCATGGGTCAGATTCAGGGTGTCATCGCAACAGTAGATGATGAACTGGGCATAGAGTACAAGCAGCCGGGATTCTATGATTAGTTGATAGTTTATAGACTATTAAGTGATTTGAAATTCAGGTTAGATAAAATACGAAAAAGGCTAGCGTGCGTTTTTGCATGCTAGCTTTTTTTTGTGCTGATTTTTTGGGTTATTGGCTAAAGCACCACCTCCTCAACATACTTCACCAGCGAATCCTTGCCGTTATGCAGATAGAAGTCTACACGAATCACGTGGTTGATGTCGGCATTGCCCTTCACCTTTATGTGTCGGGTCTTGCTGTACATCATCGTGTCGCGGCGTGAAGGATAGGATACGAGCTCGATGAGGTCTTTGGTAGAGTTGCTGCCCACATAATAGATGCCTACACTGTCTTTTCCGTTCTTGATGGCAGCAATCTTCGCCATCTTCTTGGCATGAGCCGCAGAGGTGTCTATCGGGTAAAACTCGCTGGCAGCTACCGTGTCACCGTCATGCTGGTCGGGTGCAAACTTGCAGCTGGTACTGGTTTGGTTTGTGATAGTGGCAGTGCGGCGAGGGCTGCCGCAAAATTATAATATCTTTTTTCATTGTCTTGTTATTTCCTTTCTTTTTGAGTTTTTGTTTGCTTTATGCCTTTTCGGCTGCAAAAGTACAAAAAATAGTTTGAACGAGGGTATGGATGGGGAAACATTTTTTGCCAAAATGTTGAAAAGGGGGTGGAATGGGCGCGGAGGATAGAATTCGGTGCAAAGATACAACTTTTCTCTGATACTGCCAAATTTGGGGGTGTGATAAGAAAATGTTTGAACTATGCTTTCAGATTGAAAGTAGTTAAACTTCCTTACTCATAGTTTTGCGGGTGACAACTCATAGTTTTACGGGTAGCAACTCATAGCTTTGTTCTCTTAAAGTATAGAGTTAAGCAGTAAATCAGTGTTTATGAGGATTATGATGTTTTACTGCAATGACTCAGTTCCTCAATAACTCAGTTCCTCAGTTTTCTCTGACCCTTCACTTTTGTCTTTATTTAGTAAGTTTATTATATAT
>ENA-OQHU01000022-OQHU01000022.1-human-gut-metagenome-genome-assembly--contig:-NODE-22-length-32625-cov-1.603329_pt1 | contig 32625 bp, 25 predicted proteins | sample MGYA00242568_ERZ504729 | MGnify/ENA primary metagenome ERZ504729 (study PRJEB26092, sample SAMD00036223) | human gut metagenome | host: Homo sapiens | study: EMG produced TPA metagenomics assembly of... | reverse complement strand
GACACTACAAAGTTACTAAAAATCAACGAGATGCACAACTTTTTCTCCATAAAAATATACTAATTTTCAGGCGTTTTTTTAATTCCGCCAACAGGTTACAACAAGTAAAATGAATTATCAGAATCTTTTCAAAATAGCCATCCGCGCCATTGCTGCCAACAAAATGCGCTCTTTCCTTACCGCACTTGGCATCATCATCGGTATTGCTGCGGTTATTACCATGCTTGCCATCGGACAAGGAAGTAAAGCCAGCATCAAGGCAAACATCGCAGAGATGGGATCAAACATGATTATGATTTCACCAGGTGCAGACATGCGTGGCGGTGTGAGACAGGATGCTTCGTCAATGGAGACGCTGAAGCAAGCCGACTATCAGAGCATCAAAGACGAATGTAATTATATCTCAGCTATTTCTCCTACTGTAAACAGTTCCGGACAGTGGATCTACGGAAACAACAACACCCAAAGTTCCATTTATGGTGTAAACCAAGACTATCTTTCCATCCGACAACTGAAAGTGGCAGATGGAGAAATGTTTACAGATACAGACATTAAGGCTGCATCTAAAGTTTGTATTTTGGGACAGACAGTAGTTGACTATCTTTTCCCTGATGGCAGCGATCCTATCGGTAAAGTTGTGCGATTTAACAGCATTCCATTCAGAGTAATCGGTGTCTTGAAGAAGAAAGGTTACAATAGTATGGGTATGGACCAGGATGATTTAGTACTTGCCCCCTATACAACAGTAATGAAGCGAATTATGGCACAAACCTATTTAGGAGGCATCGTCTGCTCAGCTATCACCGAAGAGGCTTCTCAACCTGCCCAAGATCAGATTACAGAAATATTGCGACGCAACCACAAATTGAAAGACGCAACAGATACTACTGAAGCAGATGAAGATGACTTCAATATCCGCTCTCAAGAGGAAATTTCAAGCATGATGAATTCTACCATGTCTACAATCACCATCCTGCTCGGATTCGTGGCAGGAATCTCGCTGCTGGTAGGCGGCATCGGAATCATGAACATCATGTATGTATCTATAACAGAACGAACCCGCGAAATAGGTCTTCGAATGAGTGTGGGCGCACGAGGTATTGATATTTTGAACCAGTTTCTGATAGAAGCTATCTTACTTTCTGTAACTGGCGGTATTATAGGAGTGATATTGAGAGTTAGTTTATCGCTCAGTCTTAACTATTTCTTCCATATAGCCACCCAAATAGAGCCTTGGAGCATTATTATGAGTTTTGCTGTCTGTACATTTACTGGCGTTTTCTTTGGATGGTATCCTGCAAAGAAGGCAGCAAGGCTCGACCCTATCGAGGCTATCAGATACGAATAAAAAAAATGGGAGAACATTAAATATTCTCTGAGGTTTTTCAAAAAAACAAAAAGTTTTTTGGTGAATACAAAATAAAGTTGTACTTTTGCGTCTGCGGAAGTGCAACTTTTTTATTTGAAGTTAAACGAATCGCATGAATTGAATAGTAAACAGGTTTAAATATAGAAGATTATGAAATTTATAGGAATTATTCCAGCAAGATACGCATCAACACGTTTCCCGGGAAAGCCACTTGCCATGTTAGATGGCAAACCAGTGATACAACATGTTTATGAGAAAGTAGCAAGTTGTCTAGAAGCAGCCTATGTTGCAACAGACGATGAGCGAATTTTCAATGCAGTAGAAGCATTTGGCGGTAAAGCTGTTATGACGCGCAAGGATCATAAGAGCGGTACTGACCGCATAGAAGAAGCTATCGAAAAAATTGGTGGAGACTGGGATGTCATTGTCAATGTTCAAGGAGATGAACCTTTTGTTGACAAAAGTCAACTGGAAACCATCTGCCAGTGTTTTGATGACCCAACAACCCAAATTGCCACTTTAGGAAAAGCTTTTACCAGTATGGAAGCTGTAAAAAATCCTAATAGTCCAAAGATTGTTGTAGACAATCAAGGCTTTGCTATGTATTTCTCTCGCAGCATCATTCCATACGTAAGAGGAAAGGAAGAGGAAGAATGGCTCAAGAGTTTTCCTTATCTGAAACATTTGGGCATCTATGCTTACCGCAAAGAAGTTTTAAAAGAGGTAACCAAACTGCCACAAAGCTCACTAGAAATAGCAGAGAGCCTGGAACAACTTCGATGGCTGCAGAATGGCTACAAGATAAAAGTTGGTACTACAGATGTAGAAACTGTAGGCATCGACACGCCAGAAGATTTGCAGCGGGCAGAAGACTTTTTGAAAAACAGAAAGTAATAAAAAACATCATATACTTTTAAAGTATCGCAGAATGAACAAAATTGAAAATATCGTCAAAAAATATATTATTCACCATGGTATGTTCAAGTGGCAAACACCATATATCGTTGCCTTGTCCGGAGGTGCTGATAGCGTTGCCCTATTGCTTATCTTGAAAAATATAGGACTGAATATTACTGCTGCGCACTGTAACTTTCACCTTCGCGGCGAAGAGAGTGACAGAGACGAGCAATTTTGTGTAAATCTGTGCAAACAACAGGGAATCAGTTTGTCTCGAATCCATTTTGATACTTATGCTTATGCCCATTTACACAAGGTAAGTATCGAAATGGCTGCACGCAACTTACGCTATAGCTATTTTGCCCAATTAGTAAAAGACTTGCATGCAGGAGGCATTTGTGTGGCCCATCATCGCGATGACAATGTAGAAACTTTACTTCTGAATCTGTTAAGAGGATCTGGAGTAGACGGATTAGCAGGCATCGCCCCAAAAAACGGAAATATTCTGCGCCCTCTTCTCTGCATCAGCCGACAGGATATATTGCAATACCTAAAAGAAAAAAAAGCAAGATTTTGTCACAGATTCAACAAATTTGGAAGACGATGCTTTAAGAAATAAAATTCGCCATCATGTAGTACCTCTTTTGGAAAGTATCAACCCGGCAGCAAGTGAAAATATCGCTCTCTCTGCCAAATACATACGCCAAGCGAAAAGTATACTTGAGAGCATGGATAGCATCAGTACATCCGACTCTTATAGGAAAGTTATATATATCCCTAAAGTATCTGTCATGAATGCTCCAAGTCCGGAATTCATACTTCATAAAGAATTAGGCAGATATGGTTTTCATGGCAATGCCATTGATGACATCTGTGAAAGCCTCTTCAGTCAGGATCGTGGTGTCGGTAAAATTTGGAAAAACGAAGACTATATGATAGTCATCGACAGAGAACAGCTGTTGATTTCTAACATAAAAGACTTGAATAACATTCAGGAGCAAAGAGCGTTCCGACTGCCAGAAGAAGGCATTTACAACATGGACGAAGGAACCCAAATCAAGATAAAAATCTTCTCGCATATGGGTGACTTCATGCCAAGCAAAGAATCGCAATGTATCACTTTGGATGCTGAAAAAGTCAGTTTTCCCCTCACCTACCGACTGGTAAAAGAAGGCGATAGATTTCAACCTTTCGGCATGAAGGGTAGCAAACTGTTGAGTGACTATATGACCGATAGGAAATTTGACTATATACAAAAAAAGACACAGCATGTATTAACTGATAGTAAAGGTGAAATCATCTGGCTTATCGGCGAACGTACGTCTGAAAAAACAAAGATTACCGAAACCACCAAGAAAATATTGGAGGTCATCATCAAATGAAAAAGAAAATATTATATATCACAAGTTTAGTTTTCATTCTGCTGGCTGCCGCCAGCACATGGAGCTATTATTGCCTGAACCCATCAAGTGATAGAGTGAACAAGGCAAAAGCAAACATAAAAGTATACAGTCACTACGAATTAATTCAAAATGGAAAAACAATACTCCGGTTCGACGAAGACACTACGACACTGGCTGCCAACTTTATGAATCGTTGGGCGTTGATTCCTTCATGTGAAGGAAGACTTGCCTCCTGCTACAACAACAGCATCAGCCGGAAGCACTATCTTGGCAAAGATGCGGATAGCATTTTTAAAGAGAAAGTTGATTCTTTAGACAGTTTGTATAGAGACTCCAAATGGAAAGTTGGAGAACTGAACTATTATATTCACTCTCATTCTGTTCTGGATGTAGGCTACAACTCTATTTGCGCTTATACCCAACGCGAACTGGAACAACGCGATTCTGCCAAGAAACTGATTGATTCCCTGAAACATGTACAGAAAAAGGGACATTTCAAGTTGAAACGCTCCATTTCATATCAAGCCTATTATAGAGACGAGAACGGAAAATGGAAGAGTCAGGCATGCAAACTCATCAAAGCAATGAATGGAGAAACTGCACAAGGAAACCGCATATTCCAACTTTCCTCAGAAACAACTCCTGAAGGGGTTAAAGCTATTTCACCTCAACTTGCAGCATCTTTAGCAACAGCTCATGGAGTCACACTTCGACGCTCTATTGATTACACCCTCTTACCTGATTCTCTAGGATATTATCGGGGTACAACCGACAGTATCTATCAACCAAACGGTCATGGATGCTGGCAAGGATACGATGGAACCTATTATGAAGGTTACTGGAAAAACGGGAAACGTGAAGGATTCGGATTCAGCATTGCTCCCAAGAAGCCATTACGAATAGGCGAATGGAAAAATGACCGCTATAAAGGCGAAAGACTCGTATATACATCGGAACGTATTTATGGCATAGACCTGAGCAAATACCAGCATGGAAAAGGCAGAAAAAAATATGCTATCAACTGGAACCGTTTACGCATTACACATCTTGGACGTCTCAGCAAAAAGACCATATCAGGAACAGTAAACTTCCCGATTCGCTTCATCTATATCAAGAGTACAGAAGGTAAATCGCTGTTAAATCCATATTACAGAAAAGATTATCGTGATGCAAAAGCACATGGTTACAAGGTTGGAACCTATCACTTCTTTACCACCATAACACCTGCTGCCGAACAAGCACGACACTTTCTGAAACACAGTATCATTAGGAAAGGCGATTTTCCTCCAGTTCTTGATGTTGAACCGCTTCCTAGTCAAATCAAGAAAATGGGAGGGGCTGGAGTATTGTTTGCACGCATTAGAACTTGGCTTAGAATTGTAGAAAGAGCAACTGGTGTTAAGCCTATTCTTTACATCAGCCAAACTTTCGTAAATCGCTATCTGCCACAGGCTCCCGATCTGAAACATAACTACCAGGTTTGGATTGCACGATATGGAGAGTATAAACCAGACATCCGATTGGTATATTGGCAACTCTGCCCCGACGGAAGAGTAGCAGGAATACATGGAGAGGTAGACATCAACGTGTTTAACGGATACGATGATGCTTTTCAAAGTTTTGTTAAGAACAAGACCGTAAAATAACCTTTAAATGAGTAAGTTAGGTTAATTACGTTAAAGTAAGTTATAATTCTAGTCGTGTATCAATATTTTTATTATCTTTGCACCAATTGTGCAATGTGTAACTAAGAGGAAAGATAATGAGACAGCTTAAGATACAAAAGAGTATAACCAATCGTAATAGTGAAGCCCTCGACAAATATCTTGTAGAGATAGGTAGAGCCCCTATGGTTTCTATTGATGAAGAAATAGAATTGGCTCAAGCTATCCGCAAGGGAGGTAGAGCTGGCGAAAGAGACAAAAATAAGTTGATAGAGCAACTTACGTTTTGTGGTGTCGGTAGCAAAACAATATCAGCACCAGGGACTCACCTTGACAGACTTGATTGACGAAGGAAACATCGGACTCATCAAGGCTGCAGAACGCTTCGACGAAACACGAGGGTTCAAATTTATCTCATACGCTGTATGGTGGATTCGTCAGAGTATTTTACAGGCAATAGCAGAGCAAAGCCGAATTGTTCGACTTCCTCTCAACCAGGTAGGATCACTCAATAAGGTAAACCAGGAAATTAATAAGTTTGAGCAGGAAAACCAACGCCGTCCAAGCGTTGAAGAACTTGCTGCCAGAACGGGTGTTGACGAGGACAAGATTTCTCAGAGCATGGCTGCCAGTGGTCATCATGTAAGCATCGATGCTCCATTTAGTGATGACGATGACAACTCTATGGCAGATGTAATGGCAAGCGGAGACGATGCCAGAACAGACAAGCAGGTTGACCATGAAAGTATGGCACAAGACCTAAGACAGGTTTTAAAAGTTTGCCTCAAGGATCGCGAACTGAAAATTATCTGCGCATGCTACGGAATTGGGGAAACCGAAAAGGGGCTCGAGGAAATTGGTGATAAAATGGGGCTCACCCGTGAGCGAGTTCGCCAAATAAGAGAAAAAAGCATCACCAAACTGAGAGAATCCGGGAAGATAGGAATCCTTATGAAATATCTTGGTTAGGAAAGCTGTTGCCCAAAATATTTGGCATAGTTCTTCTGCCAAGTAACATCTTAACTCATAATAAATGAAGAAATATCAAACACACATCATTTTGACGATTATCTTCTGCATGATGGCTTTTGCAGCAAATGCAAGAAGAATGTCACCGAGAGACGCCTTTAGTGACTCGGTGATGTGTTTGGTATTTAAATATTCACAATCTGTTGACACAACAGGTAGAGCTGAGCACAAGAGTTATGCCTACACTAAATTTCAAATCAAAACAAACAAACGTAATGCAACGCTCATGCTAGTACCGACAATGTATGCGGTGGCTCATGGCGGTGGCAGAAGATTCATCAGCGAGTTTTATAACCAAATGACGCTAGATGCAAATGGCAGACCAGTTGCCAAGCGTTTGCTGAACATAAGCACCATTCCGCATAGAAGCAACACATTGTCATCACTTCTGAAATACATGACTCCAACGGTATATGGAGAAACACTTTTCGAAACTAATATTCTTTCTCCTTTCCACTATAAGAATCGCAGATATTATAAATATGCCGTCACCCAATTACCATTCGGCAAAGCACAAGTCTACGTATATCCACGTCTCAAAAACACCCAAGTTATTGAAGCACGTGCCATTGTTGATTCCCAAAGCGGAAAGATAAGCATGGTAGACTTTGAGGGCGAATATGATATGACCCGTTTCTATATCTCGATCATTATGGGTAAAGACGGATTTGGTTCACTTTCTCCTGCAAGGTGCAGCATGAGAGCCAACTTCAGTTTTATGGGTAACAAGATAACGGGCATGTATACAACTGTATACGGACTGCCGAAAATATTAAGTGATTCACTCAATAATGTAGCCGATACTGCATTAATGGCAAAAGTGCGCCCAATTGAATTAAACCAAGATGAGGCTGACATATACAGAAAATTCTATGAAAAAAGAAAACAAATAACAGATTCCTTGAATAACAACATACCAGAGAAAAACTTTGCAAAAGACATACTTTGGGATGTTATAGGTGACAATGTATTAAACAGGATTTCTCAAGGCTTCGGAAAGCAAAACCAAGGCTACTTCCGTATCAGTCCTATTCTCAACCCACTCTATATGGGATACTCCGAGCGAAAAGGATTTGTATACAAGTTTGACCTGAAGGGTGGCTACAGGTTTACAGAAAATCTGGAATTGGGGCTTCGCTTTAAAGGAGGTTACAGTATGAAACAACACAGATTTTATTTCAATATACCAATGACATTCAACTATAACCAGAAGCACAATGGATATCTGAAGTTAGAAATCGGTAACGGCAATAGAATATCGAATAATCGTGTTGCACGAAAGATGTTAGGCATCAGCAAACCTGAAGATAACGATTTTCTATATCCACTATTCTCAGAATATCCTGGATTGTCATTACCGGAAATCTCAACAGATATTGATGCTAATAACAGGAAACTGACAGAGTTTAAAGATGATTATCTTCGTCTTACTAACCACTGGAGTTTCAACGACTATGTCGGTTTTGAAGTAGGTTTAGTTTCACATCAACGAAAAGCTGTAGTAGAAAGTTTCTATAAACTGTTTAATTATCCAAGCAAATATGTGTCAGTAGCACCAGCTGTAGCGTTAGAACTCTTACCATGGGGTAAGAAAGGCTCTATCTTTAAGATAGACTATGAAAAGGGATGGAAAAACCTACTAGGTTCAAACATAGACTACGAACGGGTAGAAGCAGATGCACAAACTATTTTTCAAGCATCACGCCGTCAATCATATTCTATAAGGTTAGGAGCTGGCTTTTATACCCGCAAAGGTGATCATTGGGACTTCGTTGACTATACCAATTTCCATGACGACAATATTCCTGGAGGCTGGAATGATAGCTGGAGTGGAGAATTCGAATTACTGCCATCCCAATGGTATAATGCCAGTGATTATTACGTTCGCGGAAATTTCACTTATGAAGCTCCCATGATTGCAACTGCATGGCTCCCCCTGATTGGGAAATATATAGAAGCAGAGCGTCTGTATGTAGCTGTCTTGTTGTAAACCATTTACACCCATATACAGAATGGGGATATGGAGTAACAACAAGAGCTATTACATTAGGATTCTTTGCAGCCTTCAAAAACACGAAGTTTAATGGCATAGGCTGTCGCTTCGGTTTTGAACTATTTAGAGATTGGTAATATTCATAAAAGTATGGATAAAACATGATTTCTAGGGCACAATATCAATAACATCATAAAAAAACAAAATATGAGTTCACAACTAACTGTTTATAAAGCAAGTGCAGGATCAGGTAAAACATTTACTTTGGCTCGCGAGTATATGACACTCGTGATAGCTAATCCTGCTTCCTACAGAACCATTCTTGCAGTAACCTTCACCAACAAAGCTACTGAAGAAAATGAAAATGCGTATCTTAGGAAAATTAATACGAAATTGCACACGGACTACCAGAAGCAAAACGATTATGTAAATCAAATACAGAAGGCTTTACCGTATCTTTCATCCGAACAAATTCAGAAAAATGCAGAATCAGCCCTGCATTTGCTCATACATAATTATAACTATTTCCGTGTTATGACCATCGATACGTTCTTTCAGAGTGTATTGAGAAATCTTGCACGTGAACTTGATCTGACTGCCAATTTACGGATAGAACTCAATGACTATCAAATAGAACAGCATGCCGTTGATGAACTTATAGAAAGTCTTGAAGATACCGATCGTCTACTTTTCTGGATTATGGATTATATCAAAGAAAATATTGATGATGATAAGAGTTGGAATGTCATAGGACAAATCAAGAAATTCGGTGAGAACATATTCAAGGATTATTACAAAGTTCATTCCGACAAGTTGACAGAATTGATGGAACAAGAAGATTTCTTCAAGGATTTTACCAATCGAATGAAGAAAAAGCGCGATAAGGCAAAAGAGCAGCTTAAAGAAATTGCTGCTACTTTTTTCGATTCCCTTGAAGAAGAAGGCTTTACGTCAGACGACTTAGCTGGAAAAACGAGAGGTATTTGGAGCTATTTCAACAAGCTGAAAAATGGTAAATACAGTGATGATGATCTACATAATGATACTTTTAATAAATGTCGGGAAAGTCCGGAAGCATGGGTCAAAAAATCTGATGTGAAAAATTGTACTGATATCTTCAATTATGTAGAATCGGTGCTCTACCCTATTCTGCTGTTTGCAGAAGATAATCGTCCAAGACTCACCCGAATCTTCAAAAGTACCGATCTGACCATAAAGCATCTTAATCAGCTCCGCCTTTTGGGAAGCATAGATAAAAAAGTCAGGGAGATGAACAGAGAGGCAAACCGTTTCCTTTTGAGCGATACTCAGACCTTGCTCAACTCACTGATAAAGGATAGCGATTCGCCATTCATCTTTGAAAAGATTGGCACTCAACTCGACCATATAATGATTGACGAGTTCCAAGATACTAGCACCATCCAATGGAAGAACTTTAAAGTGCTGCTCGAAGAAACCATGAGTAGAGAAGATGCAGGTAACCTCATTGTTGGTGACGTAAAACAAAGTATTTACAGATGGCGATCCGGCGATTGGAGACTGCTCAATAATATCGATAAAGAATTTAATAAAAGCGCGAAAGAAGTAAGCATAGAAACTTTGGATACCAACTACCGCTCTGATAGAAACATCATTGAGTTTAACAATGCTTTTTTCACAGAAGCAGTAAAGTTGGAGATTGAAGACCTGAAAGATAAATGTCCTGAGGAATGTAAACAGCTGGAAAGCGCATATAGCGATGTCTGCCAGCAAGTACCAGACCACCATTCTGTTCCTAATGGTTCTATCAGTATTCAGCTCCTGGGCGGTGAAAATATTGAAGACAGAATGATGCAAACAACATTGGACACTGTAGACAAGTTGGTTGAAAGAGGTGTTCCTTGCAACAAAATAGCAATCCTGGTAAGAAGCAACCGTAACATACAGGACATTGCTGAGTATTTTATGAACCATTCCGACTATCCGTTGGTTTCTGATGAGGCATTCAGGCTGGATGCCTCCCAAGCAGTATGCACATTGGTTAACGCTCTCTACATTCTGGTACACCCAAATGACAATATTGCATTAGCAACTCTCAACAAGTTTTGTGACACGTATTCTGTAGCTGGAAATATGCCGGAACAACTTTTGACCAATCGTTCTGAGTATCTGGAAATGCCACTGTTCGATCTCACAGAACGCCTTTTTGCAGAACTTAAACTTGGCGAAATAAAAGACATGATCAAGCAAACTGCCTACATCTGTACTTTTTATGATTGCTTAAGTAAATATCTCACAGATAACAGTAGTGATATCACTGGATTTCTGAAAGAGTGGGATAACCGTATCCACGAAAAAAGTATTCATAGCGATGGCGATGGCGGTATCAGATTCCTTACTATACATAAGAGTAAGGGACTGGAATACGATCATGTTATCATGCCTTACTGTGACTGGCAACTAGAAAAAGCCAACACTATCTGGTGCACACCGCAAGAAGCTCCATACAACGAGCTTCCACTGGTACCTATAGATTTCAGTGCTAAACTGATGAAGCAAAGTATATATGAAGCAGATTATAATCATGAACATCTGCAAAACATAGTCGACAATTTGAATCTGCTTTATGTAGCCTTCACACGTGCCAGTCACAATCTGATTGTAATTGGCAAACGAGCTAATAGTGCATATCGTTCTGCCATTATTGAATCTGTACTCGACAAGGTAGCCAGCCGACTTGAAGCTAATGATGTAAAGATGGAGTTAACAGGAATAGGTTCTGATGCCAAAACAGATGACATATCTTTCTGCTATAATGAAATATATGTACCTGATTCTTCCAAGAAATCAAACGAGAAGAAGGATACAAACGTGCTCTCAGCCTATTCTCAACCTTTAGAAATTAAAATAAAAGTTACGCCTGAAATGCCAGAATTCAGACAAAGTAACCAGAGCCGTGACTTCATAAAGCGTGATGAAACGGAAGAACAACAGAAGTTTTATATCAAAATGGGTACCATTTTGCACAACCTCTTTTCTACAATCCGCACGGTTGATGATATTGATGGAGCCCTGAAACAGTTGGAGTTAGACGGACTTTTATACGATCAAGACCTCACACCAGAGAAAATAAAGGAGATGATCAGGAAAAGACTTGAATCCCCAAAGGTCGCAAAATGGTTTGACAAGGAACTGACCATACTAAATGAATGTTCTATCCTGACAGTTGAAAATGGAAAAGTGGCAGAATACCGTCCAGACCGCGTGATGCAAAACTCAAAAAATGAAACCATCGTGGTAGACTTCAAATTCGGTAAACAGAAAGTAGAACACCATGAACAGGTTAGAAAATACATCGGTTTGTTAAAAAGTATGGGACATCACCGAGTAAAAGGTTATCTATGGTATGTATACCCTAACAGAATAGTTGAAGTAATAAAATAATATGGTTCTATTGCCCCTTTCCAAAAAGTAGGGCAAAATAAAGAACAGTTGCAAACATTGAAAAGTCCATTAAGATATGAAAACATTTTTAAAATATGTAGCAAGAGATATTCTCGAGAAATACGGAAACAATCTCAGCGACATTGCCGTCGTGTTTCCAAATAAACGCGCCGCTCTTTTCCTCAACGAGAGTCTGGCACGTTTGACTGATCACCCTATCTGGTCGCCATCTTACATAACAATCAGCGACCTTTTTCGCAAACATAGCACATTGAAAGTTGGAGACCCAATCAAACTTGTTTGCGATTTACATAAAACATTCGTAGCCTGCACTGGTATTGATGAGACCCTAGACCATTTTTATGGATGGGGACAACTTCTTATTACAGATTTTGACGATATTGATAAAAACATGGCAGAAGCAGAAAAACTCTTTGCCAATCTTAGCAATATACATGAACTTGATGACATCTCATATCTTACAGAAGAACAGAAAACGCTGATTAAGAAATTTTTTAGCAATTTCAACGATGATCACAACTCTGAACTCAAAAAGAGATTTCTACAATTATGGAGCCATTTTCTTGATATCTATAAGCAGTTCAACATGCGCCTTGAAGAACAAGGATTGGCTTATGAGGGGGCTCTGTACAGGAAAGTTGTAAATGATGAAAATATCAAATTCCAACACAAGAAATATCTCTTTGTCGGTTTTAATATGATGCAAGTAGTAGAACGGAAACTCTGCGACCGCTTGATGAAAGAGGGTAAAGCACATTTCTATTGGGACTACGATGACTATTATATGCAAAACAACCATGAGGCAGGTCACTACATTCGTGAATATCTCAAATATTATCCTAACGAATTGAATGATATGCCTCCTCATGATCTTCGTGAAATTTATCATAACTTTGATAACAATAAAGACATTACATACATTTCGGCATCTACAGAAAACATCCAGGCCCGCTATGTAAACCAATGGCTTAAAGAAAAGAAACGCTATAAATATGGAAAAAAAGTGGCTATAGTATTAGCCGATGAAGGATTGTTGCAAAGTGTAATACATAGTCTTCCTACAAACGAAGACATCAAGTCGTTTCCAGATTATTCTGAGAACGACAAGTTAGCATATAATATAACATTGGGCTATCCGCTTCAACAGACACCATTCTACAGTTTGCTGCAACAGCTCATCAAGTTGCAGGGCGTAGGTCACCCCAAGCATAGTAACAACTATCGCTTACACAATGTGCTCATGGCACTCCGTCATCCATATACACGCTATATTTCTCAAAATTATAGCAAACTCTTGAGCGCTCTTGATGAGCAGAAGCAGTTCTATCCTACCCGCCAATTCCTAAGCATGGATGGTGATGAAGGTTTGTCACTGCTTTTCAAAGATTTGGGCGAGACTGCAACAGAAAATGAATACAACTTGAGACTCATCCAGTATCTGCTGGATATTTTGAAGACAATAGGTGTGAATAGCAAAGAACAGGACGATCCTTTATTCCAGGAATCGCTCTTCAGGACCTATACCTTATTGAACCGTCTGCAAGAACTCATCCAGACAGGAGACTTAGCAGTAGACTGCATCACTCTGGAACGACTCATCCAACAGCTCATCCAGTCAACAAGTATTCCTTTCCATGGTGAACCTGCAGAAGGAATACAGGTAATGGGTGTATTGGAAACTCGAAATCTTGATTTCGAGCATCTCTTAGTACTCTCATGCAACGAAGGGAAACTGCCGAAAGGTGTGAACGATGCTTCATTTATTCCCTATTCATTGAGAAAGGCATATGACTTGACTACGGTAGATAACAAAGTAGCCATATACGCCTATTATTTTCACAGTCTGCTCCAACGCTCACACGACATCACTTTATGTTACAATAACGCAACAGAAGATGGTCAATCGGGTGAGATGAGCCGTTTTATGCTACAACTCCTGGTAGAAAGCCATCATGACATCGAGCGCTTTTCTTTGGTCGCAGGACAAAACACACTGCGTCCTACTTATGAACCAATAGAGAAAAAACTGCATGCGCTCAGCCAGCTCAAGAATTTGAAAATGCTTACGCCAACATTTCTGAATACCTATTTGAGATGTGAAAAGCAATTCTACTATAAATATGTAGAAGGACTGATTGAGCCAGATGAAATTGATGAGGACGAAGTAGACAACAAAGTATTTGGAAATATATTCCATCGGGCAGCAGAACTGTTCTATCTGGGATTAGCAAGCAGCGATGCTCTGACAACCGACGGTAAAGGAGAACTCAAACTGACTCGTCCTATCATTGTATCAAAAGAGCAATTAGAGCAAGCCTTAAAAGATGAATCGCTTGTTTATCGCCTGGTAGATCAGGCGTTCAGAGAAGAACTCTTTAAAGTCAGCGCTGCAGGGTATCACCCGAAATATAATGGTCTGCAACTGATCAATAAAGAAGTAATAGCAAGGTATATCCGGCAACTTGTCGAGATAGATATGCGCCAGGCTCCATTCACCATACTCGGATTAGAGCTGGTTGTAAAAACTGACGTCGAAGTAGAAACAAGTATCGGCAATTTATCTCTGTCAATAGGAGGTTTTATCGACCGACTGGATGCTGTTGCAGCTAACGGTCATGCAAATGGCAATAATCTTGCAGAACGAATCCGCGTAATAGACTATAAAACAGGACGTATTTCAACAACACGTCCAAGAGAACTGAGCGAAGTGTTTGATCCATCCATGCTCAACAAGCATACAGATTATTATTTACAATCTATGCTCTACTCGATTATTGTAAGCCACAACAGGAATCTGAATCCGGCTCAAGAGCCCGTATCTCCAGGCTTGCTGTTTATACAAAATGCGGGAGCAGAAGATTATGATCCGACATTAAAAATGGGCAAGGAACTCATCAGTAGCATAGATGTATACGAAGAAGAGTTTATGAAACAACTGAAAGTTCTCATCGCCAACATCTTTGACAAGGACCAGCCATTCCGGCCTACAGATGATAAGCATCGTTGCGAATACTGTCCATACGCAGCTTTATGCAAGTCATAGAAACATATATAATATGTGGAAACCAAAATGATTGGTTAAAATGCGCAAAATACTTGCTTTTTTGAATTATTCTATGTATATTTGCAAAAAGAATTATTGAATATGACAGAAAAAGACATAAACAAGATAGTTAGTGAGAACTTAAACTATGTAAAATCAGTAGCCAACCAGTATAAAGGTAAAGGCGTTGAGTTTGATGACTTGGTTAGCGAAGGAACGCTGGCAATGCTTATGGCAGCCAGAAAGTTCCAAGCCGACCGGGGCACCGATTTTGTGGCTTATGCCGGTCCATTCGTTCACAAGGCTATATCACAGGCCATTGATAAACAATCAGGAGTTTATCGTTTACCGAAAGACCAGAAGAAATATGCCCCAAGAAACGCAGACAAGGCTGTATCTGTAGATGCGCCACTAAGCGCAAACAATCCGTATACCCTATTAGACATATTAAACGATCCGGATGTAAAGATTGCAGATGATACCCTGAACATAGAAATGATGAAGAAAAAGATGGCAGAAAGCATTGCAGATTTATTGCCACGAGAGAAAGAAATCATCACCAAATTCTATGGTATAGGGGTTCCTAAGGAAACGATGGCTGAAATTGCTGAAGATATGGGGCTCAAACGCGAGCGAGTTCGCCAGATACGAAATCTGACCATACGCAGATTGAACAGGAGTATTCGCCACCAGGCATTGAGAAACTACTTCAAGAGGTAACTCGCAATAGTTTGTAAAAACAAAAAGGAGGGTGAATCATTAACTTATGATACACCCTCCTTTTTGTTTCATGTTCTAGTTATTAACTATTAAACTTACTCCAATCCCTTAAAATGATTAGCACGATATTGACGAGGAGTAACGCCTATTCGCTTGAAGAAATTAGCATAGAAACTCTGACGAGTATTGAAACCAGCCATTTCGCTGATACCTTCTACAGTCATTCTTGCATAACGTTTATCGGTAAGTAAAGACATAGCATCGTTTACTCGATAATCATTCACCAACTCGGCATAATTCTTATGAAATCGAGTTGCGCATACAGCAGATATATAGCGAGAGTTAGTATTCAAATCCTCTGCAAGTTTCTTGGAACTATAGTCTGGGTCCTTGTACTTTCTTTCAGTAACAAGAACACGGATTATCTCGTCGCGAAGGCGTCCTTAGTTCTTCACTCAGCATAGATTGATATCTTGCTATTTTTCTTTTTTAGGTTGAATATTGTACTTAGCCATAGTTATGTTATAAAATTTATTACAACAAAGGTACGACTTTTATTTAGAACGACCAAATTTTTTCTCACTTTTTTGAAAAATAAACACAAAAAAGTCGTTTATATGAAATAAAATGGTTATTTTTGCATTAATTTTCAAGCTCAAAGCCGAGTATATCATAATTATTAGTCAAGAAGCATAGATATGAAGCAAATATTGTGGTTTATAAAAACGTATTTTACGTTTGTCATTTTGTTCGGTTTTCAGAAACCATTTTTCATGATATTGGAAAAGGCTTCTGCTACACAACCTATCGATAATATCTGGAGCGAAATGCCTACAGTGATGTGGTATGGTTTATCACTCGACCTCTCTATGGCTGGTTACCTCACCGCACTACCGGGTTTGTTGCTCATCGCAATGATTTGGTTTCGTAAGGAGATTATACGTCCCATTCTGAATGCTTATTATATACTGGCATCTTTCCTGGTTTCCATTACATTCGTACTGAATGCAGGATTATATCCATATTGGAACTTCCCGCTAGATAGCACTCCATTATATTATTTCTTTACTTCGCCAAAGGATGCACTTGCAAGTGTTGGAGGGCTTTACATCTTTTTGGCTCTCCTCATCACTGTGCTGCTTACCATAGCCGTCTGGTTCTCACTCCGCATGCCTCTTACCCAAAAGCGCTACTCCAGCAGATACAGCAACTATGGTTTTGGAGATTTCGGCAGTGGTCGCAGAACACGCTACTCTGACATAGAGCATCATCGTATGCGCCATTCTCTTATTTTGTTGCTGCTTACTGCCCTTCTCTTCATCCCTATCAGAGGAGGATTTACTGTATCTACAACAAATACAGGAAAGGCATATTTCAGCCAAAATGCGTTTTTGAATCATGCTGCCGTCAATCCGATGTTCAGCCTGTTAGAATCACTTACCCATCAGGAAGATTTTGCATCGCAATACCGATACATGTCAGAAGAAGAAGCTAACAAGCTCTTTGCTCAAATGGTAAGTTCAAGCGACCAGAATACCTACCCGCTCCTGAATGAAGAAGCTCGGAAAAACGGAAAGCCAGATATACTTATTATTATTATGGAAAGCTTTGCCAACGACATCATGCCTTCCGTCGGAAGGCATAAAGACGTAGCGGTCTGCTTGGACTCAATAGCCCAAAAGGGAATTTTCTTCCCAAGATTCTATTCCAATACTTTCCGCACGGATCGTGGATTGGTTGCTGTTTTGAGCGGTTATCCTGCACAACCTACAACCAGCATCATGCGCTACCCGGCAAAATCTGCACAATTACCATCATTGGCACGTTCATTGGCTAAAGCAAAGCATTACGGCAATGCATATTATTATGGTGGTGATGTTGATTTTGCCAACCAACGCTCTTGGCTGGTTTCCCAGGGCTATGAGAGAATCATTTCAGATAGTGATTTCCCTATAGAAGACAAATTGAGCAAATGGGGAGTACACGATCATATAGTAGCCAACCGGCTGCTTGCAGACCTCAGGAAAGAACAAAACACCAAACAGCCTATGCTGAGAGTATTCCAGACATCAAGCAGTCATGAGCATTCGATGTGCCATATAGCAGACTGAAAGACAAACGTTTAAATGCATTTGCTTACACTGATAGTGTCATAGGTCATCTTCTGCGTGAATACAGCAAATTGCCTAGATGGAAAAATACTTTGGTATTACTCGTTGCCGATCATGTTGGCGCATACAAAGAACATCTTGACAACTTTGACCGCAGCCGCTATCAGATTCCACTTATCATGACCGGTGGAGCAATAGCTCGCCCAATGAATGTTAAGCTCATAGGAAGTCAGCATGATATAGCAGCTACACTGCTCGGACAATTAGGCATTCCTCACAAAGACTTCTTGTTCAGCAAGAACATGTTGAGTGATGCTACTCCTAAATTTGCATTCTTTGATGTACCCGATGCTTTCGGCATGGTATCAGAGGAAAACTCTATCATCTACGACAACAAATCCAAAAAGGTTGTTTATGATAAAGGCAAAAAAGGTTATAACCTGAAGCGAGGCATGGCTTATCTTCAGAAGTTGTACGATGACTTGAGTGCAAAATAGCCCAAACGACAGGGCAACAGATTATCAGAAACAAGAAAGCGAACATTACAGAATTTCATAAAGAAAGACTATGATAGAATTACTTCATCAAATAGAACAGATTGATACGCAGATTTTTCTGTTTTTCAATGGTTTTCACAACGAGTATTGGGATTACTTCATGATGATTTTCTCAGACCGTTTTGTATGGGTTCCATTCTATGCCAGTTTTATCTTTGTACTGCTAAAGAATTTTCCTATCAAGGTTGTGATGAGCACTATAGTTGTCATCACTCTGATTATCTTGTTTTCAGACCAGACTGCATCAGGAATTCTGAAGCCATTAGTAGCAAGAATGCGTCCCAGCAATCCTGATAATCCGATCAGTCCGATGGTACATGTTGTTCAAGGATATCGGGGTGGCAGATATGGTTTCCCATCTTCTCATGCAGCCAATGCATGGAGCATGGCCTTCTTTGCACAATATCTGGTTCGCCGGAGCAAACTCACGATATTCTTATGCCTATGGGCATTGATAACCAGTTATTCCCGAATGTATCTCGGTGTACACTATTTTAGCGACATCCTGATTGGCACCCTCATTGGTTTTCTCTATGCCACCTTATATTATTATATATTTCAGTATTTTTTAAGGAAGCATACCGAACGTTTTAAGCCCAACCACGACATCAGATTTGCAAGCGTCCCTATCATTACGGGGCTCGTTTCTATTTGGATAATCATTTGTACCAGTGGAATACTGTCTTTCTATAACATACCACTGAGATAAACAAATGTATAAAAAGAGTTAGATTATAAAAATGGTTTAGATTATACATTATTATTAACATATAAAATTTAAAGATTATGAAGAAATTATCAATTCTTGCATTTGCTATGGGCCTGATAGCTTTCACAGCATGTTCTGAGAAAAAAGCACCAGCTCAGGCACCAGCTCAGGCTGAACAGACAGTTGTAACCGATTCTGCATTTCAGGCTGCGCAGCCGGTGAATATAAGAGCGCAGATGGTGAGCGCAGTGTTACTTTGAACAGTGATTTCTCTGTTAAAGTAAAAGGCCTTAACAAGGAATTTTACAAGTGGGAATTGCCAGCTAAGCCAGAAGGTAAAGCAGCAGTGATTATCCTGAGCCGCAAGGGTCTTGATGCTGATGTTCAGGAACAGGCAACACTCGATACAGAAGAAGGTTCTATCATTATTAAGAACGAAACATTCCGCAAAAAGTAATAGAATATGAACCTGGTATAAAAGCAAAACGCCCTCGCTTCACAGCGAAGGCGTTCTTTTTGGTATTAGTTTCATTTAAGGTAAAAAGATTGTATTCAGGATAACGATGCAAAGATAGACATATTTTTCGAAACGAACGAATCTTTTTATATGTTTAAAAACATATTTTGTGAATTATTGCTCCCAAAACAAAATTATCTGCCAGATAATTTCGGTACTTACAATTAAATTTGTATCTTTGCACCATAAATTTAAAAATTATTCTTTTTATTGAATTATGGCAATTAATGAAGAAAACAATTTGGAAGAGAAGAAAAGTATCTCTTTCGTAGAACAGTTAGTTGAAGAAGATCTCAAAGAAGGCAAAAACGGAGGACGAATCCAGACGCGTTTTCCGCCAGAGCCTAATGGTTATCTGCATATCGGCCATGCCAAAGCTATCTGCATGGACTTTGGTGTTGCAGAGAAATATAATGGTGTTTGCAATCTTCGTTTTGATGACACTAACCCTAGCAAGGAAAACAATGAATATGTAGAGAATATTCTTCAAGACATCCAGTGGCTCGGATTCAAGTGGGGCAATATCTACTATGCTTCTGACTACTTTGAGAAGCTTTGGGATTTTGCTGTCTGGATGATCAAGAAGGGCAATGCATATATAGATGAACAAACTGCTGAAGAAATTGCACAGCAGAAGGGTACTCCTACCTCACCGGGTACTGCTAGTCCATATCGTGATCGCCCAATCGAAGAAAGCCTTGCTTTGTTTGAGAAGATGAATACTCCTGAGGCCGTAGAAGGCAGCATGGTTCTTCGCGCAAAACTCGATATGGCGAATCCAAATATGCATTTCCGCGATCCTATCATGTATCGTATCATCCATACTCCTCATCACCGTACAGGAACTAAATGGCATGCATATCCTATGTATGATTTTGCTCATGGACAGAGTGACTACTTTGAAGGGGTAACCCACTCTATCTGTACATTGGAATTTGTACCTCACCGTCCGCTTTACGATAAGTTCATCGACTTCTTGAAGGAGAAGGACGGAACTGCAGATGTATTAAACGACAATCGTCCACGTCAGATTGAGTTCAACCGATTGAACCTCACTTATACAGTAATGAGCAAGCGTAAGCTTCACCAGCTGGTTGATGAGAAACTGGTTATCGGATGGGACGACCCACGTATGCCTACTCTTTGCGGAATGCGCCGTCGCGGTTACTCTCCTGAGAGTATTCGTATGTTTATCGACAGTATCGGATATACTAAGTTCGATGCTCTCAACGATATGGCCTTACTCGAAGCATCTGTTAGAGAAGACTTGAACAAGAAAGCATGTCGTGTGAGTGCAGTACTTGATCCTGTAAAACTCGTAATTACCAACTATCCGGAAGGTGAAACAGAGGAAATGGAAGCCATCAATAATCCAGAAAATGAAGCTGATGGCACACACACCATCACATTCTCTAAGAATCTCTGGATAGAGCGTGCTGACTTTATGGAAGATGCTCCTAAAAAATTCTTCCGTATGACTCCGGGTAAAGAAGTTCGTCTGAAGAATGCTTACATCGTTAAGTGCACTGGATGCACAAAGGACGAAAATGGCGTTATCACTGAAATTCAGGCAGAATACGATCCTATCAGTAAGAGCGGCATGGAAGGTGCCAACCGTAAGGTTAAGGGTACATTGCATTGGGTATCAGCAGATCACTGCGTAAAGGCAGAGGTGCGCGAATACGACCGTCTCTTTATGGTAGAAAATCCATCTGCTGATGAACGTGACTTCCACGAGTTGCTCAACCCAGACAGCTTCCACGACTATCCTAACTGCTATATTGAGGAATATGCAGCCAACAAGAAGCCAGGTGAATATCTCCAGTTCCAGCGTATAGGTTATTTCATGGCCGATCTTGATTCTACTGCAGAAAAACCAGTATTCAACAAAACCGTTGGCTTGAAGGACACATGGGCAAAACAGAATAAATAAATCACCTATATCTGTCTCAGTTTCAACACTGAGACAGATATTATTTAGATTCAGATAACAAATGAATACAGCAGAGCTTTTTCTTTGGATACTCGACAATTTAAATTACTGGGTAGTAACCCTTTTCATGGCTATCGAGAGTTCATTCATCCCATTCCCATCAGAGGTGGTTGTTCCACCTGCAGCATGGAAAGCCATGGATCCTGATAGCGGAATGTCGTTTATCCTAGTCATCGTGTTTGCCACCATTGGTGCCAATATCGGTGCACTTATCAACTATTATTTAGCTAAATGGGTAGGCCGCCCTATCATCTACCGTTTTGCCGACAGCCGCATCGGACATATGTGCCTGATAGACCGCCAAAAGGTAGAAGTTGCAGAAGAGTATTTCCGCAAGCATGGAGCCGCATCCACTATTTTTGGGCGCCTGGTACCAGCTGTTCGCCAATTAATCAGTATTCCAGCCGGTTTGGCAGGTATGCATGTAGGCAAATTCTTGCTCTATACCACAATCGGTGCTGGCATCTGGAATACTGTTTTAGCAATCATCGGTTGGGGGATATACCAATATACAGACTATAAAAACAAACTCAAGATGTATATCAGCAGGCATTAAAGTATAGTCATGAGCTCGGTTACATCATCTTGCTCTTGCCGTTGTTATTGTAGCTTTCCTTGCATACAAGGGGCTCAAGAAGAAATAAGAAACTATCCCCCATCCTGCTTCCTCAAGCGGGATGGGGGATTTTTCTTCAGTATAATTCCCCGCACGTCACGGGAAACGACAAGGGTCTATATGCCACGAATAAAAGGTGGCGTATAGACCCTTGATTATATGGTGATATTCGTAATCTACATCTCCGCTTTCTGCAGCTTTATATCCTCTGCCGAAGGAAAGAGAAGAAGCAGAACGCAGGCAAAACCAAGCAGCACGCCCTGAACCAACGGCCACCGGTACGTAGCGGAATTGAAAATCGCTGACCGAAGGGTAAAGCAAAGGGGGAAGGGCGACTCTAGTTAAAAGAATGATAAAAACTTTTCTAATTTAATAATTGCTTGGCAGAAACTTCCAACTACCCCGCCATTTCCGTCACTAATGACAACAGGACGATTGTATAAAGCCTTTTCTACCAACATATCATGCTGAGCTTCAACTAAGCCTGATTCAACTTTGTTGATAAAGCCCTCAATCTCACTTTCACTCATAATCCTTAATTCTTTTAAATTTAACAATATCCTTAATCTTTGTTGGAAGCAGTCTACCTCCGAAAGCAACACATTCTCCTTTATTTAAACTGTTATCAAATAGAATCCAGATATCCACTTCTTTCATAAATATCTCAAAAAGATTCTTAAGACCAGCCTTATACCTACGTTCAATTACAGGCAAAGGAATGTTATGCCCGCCACTAGCTACTCTATCAGCTACACGTCTTTTTGCAAGCTCTATACTATCCAGCCAAAAGAACAAGAGATGCACAACATACCCTTTTTCTTGTGCTCTGCGCACCAGGTTAATATAAGATCTGGTTGCTAAAGTAGTTCTATGGAGAACGATTCACCCATTTCCAGCAAATCTTCTATTCTCCTAAGCATCAAACGCCCTGCTTCTATCGCTACTCCTTCAGGATTGAAAGGCGAGAGACCTTTTGCAATTTCGTCAGCATTAACAAATTCCTTAACGAGCAAAGACTTGGGAAGAATCGTCTTAGAAGCAGTCGTTTTGCCTGCTCCATTACAACCTGCTATTATATATAAATGCTTAACCATTTGATTCACATTTAAATTCTTTTGGATGCAAATATACTGCAAAATCTTGATAACGCCAAATATTTGAATGAAATTAACATCATTATTGGCTAATAACTGAACTTTCACATATCAGGAAGTTAAAGGACTGAACTTCGCATGTGGCTTAAGTACGGGCTGAAGGCCCAAAAGCTCCTAGCCCAGGGCACCGCCCTGGGCTAGGAGCTTCTGCCCTTTCAGGGCGTATGGGGTAAAGTCTTAACTCCTCAGCGACTATAGAGAGCGATAACTCATTTAACTTCTTTAACTCATTTAACTCTTTAACTCCTGAACCTGCGAAACCTGAATCTAATATGCGAAACTTCAAGTTTTCTGCGTTAATATTTGTTTAAAAACCAGTCCTTTTTCGGTATCGTTAACTTCTTTTATCTGATAATTGTTTAACACAACATAAGACGGGATATCCTACCCCCACTCGCTTTTCAAAGATTTCAGCGGTAAGAAAAGAGAAAAAAAAGGACCCTAAAAAAATGGCACCTCTTTCGGAACCAAAAACAAACGCTTAAAATATGTAAAAACGGGCTTAATTCTTAAAATATGTTTATAAAAAGCAAAAAACACCCTTCACCACCCTTCACCCGTAACTATTTGACACATAAAACCTTAAATAAAAAGGTGAAGGGTGAAGGTTTGAAAACTCTTTTTTATATATACGCGCGGCAAGGGAAAAAATCCGTTTTTTCATTTTTCTGACTTTCTGGATTTTCCAAAAATCCTAAAAAAAGAATATAATATAAGATTTAAAATATACCCTTCACCCTTCACCTCGTCACCACAACACATATCCATCATCGTATTCCCAACATTTGTTTTTCTGTTTACTGAACTTTCGCATGTGGTTCAAGAACGGGCTAGGAGCTTTTGCCCTTTACCTTTGCTTTACCCTTCGGCCAGCGATTTTCAATTCCATTCGACCGGTGACCGTTGGTTCAGGGCGTGTGGAGCTTACATGTGAAACTTGAGTGGTTTCTTCGGAGATATTATTTTATCTTTCGGAGATATTTTCGTATTCTTCGGAGATATTCTGCTATCTTTCGGAGTAATTTTCGTGTTATTGATTTCAGAGATAGTTATCATTCGACAAGTGGAACAGCCAATTCGTTACCGCCCACCCCAAGCCAACCTCGTGACCATCAGAGCGAAAGCCAATAGATTAACTTTATTTAACAAAAAAAACAACTGATTATGAAAAAATTACATTAAATTTGCAACCGTCTAACAGCTCCACTTGTAAGTGTACGCAAGATGATGATAGTCAAACTACCTAAACGATAGTCAAACTACCCAAAAGACAACGAGCTGAAGGACAAGAATATAAGTAAATGGTCTTAATCAGAAACTGAAAGTACAATTTAAACTTAAATAGATATGAAAGTATTCAATTCTACACTTGCTGCTATCGGTTTGGCAGCATTCGTATTCGTATCATGTAGCGACAGTAACAGTGATGGTCCTAGCACCAATCCTGATATCCTCGACGCTACAACAATTGGTCTTACACAGTCAGACGCAGCTTCACTTGCTGCAAGTGTAACGAACTACAAGACATCTGCCACAGCAGGTGCTCGCCACTTCTCTCGTGCAATCGACGAAAATCTCTTCAATGGACTTCTAACAATGGAAACTATTCCAACAAGACCAAATACTGGAGTTGGTGAAGTTGGAAACGAAAGCACAAAGCTCCAAAACGGAAAGTTCTACGTAAAGGGTGGCGAAGGTACTACATACGATTTCTCCAACCAGACAATTAGCAATGCTGAAATTTGGATTGATGGAGGTGTTACATTCAAGTACAGTTCTACAGGAGGCAACAATAAGTTCTATGTACAAGCTGGCTCACACCTTGAGTACACAGGTACAGGCACTGCCATCGCTAACATCCGATAAGGTTATAGTTGAAAAGGCTGGAGATTTCACCTCTGTTAATGACATTGTTATTGATGGAACATTATTCTCAACAACCTCCATTGGTAGAGTTAACAAAGACGAAAGCAAGAATATCACAGGTCCTGCACAGAACGTAACCATAAATGGTAATGTTTTCCTCTATGGTTATGAAAGTCCAAAACAAGTTGACAAAGACGGCAACCCAATTTGGTCTTTTGCATCTATTCGTGCTAAGAAATTGACCATAGGTCAAAATGCTCGTGTAAATGTTCAGGACAAGATTTCTTTCACAAACCAAGCTGAGGTTAATGGTGCGGTACACGTTGGAAAGACAATGGAGGTTAATGATTTGACCATCCAAAACAATGGTAATGTAAGTTCTGATATTTCCATTAAGGTAAAGAACAACCTTACCATGAAGGACAACGCGAAGTTGACTGTAGATTATCTAAATGTAACAGACAACGAATATTCTAGCGATGGTACAGAAAAGAAGAAAACAAAAACAGGTAACGCTGTTGCTTCTCTTAATGGAACCAGTACTATCACTGTAAACAAGCAGGGAGTATTGACATTCAACACATTGAAGACAGACAACGCTTGGAACCAGATTGTACTGAACAGCAATGACGCAAAGAGCTATGCTGTTATAAAGGCAGACAAGTTCGAGTATACAGGTGACGAGGTTCATTTCCTCAGCACACCAAACAACAACTCTGCTGCATTCCTCCTCCAGTTCAAGAAGAATTATGCTAACGGTACAGCTGTAGATTTCAAGGATATAGCTTTCTCTGCTTCCTATATGAACTATGATGTGGCTACTGACGGTGCCGCATTGGAAGAGGTAACAGAAGCTGGCAAATATCATACATGGAAGCTGAAGGACGATGTAGTAAGCACTATAGAGAATAAAGCTAAACTAGACTTGGTATCATCTCTAAAATCTACAGATGACAAACAGTCTGCAACTAGCATTCTCCCTTATGGAGGTAATCTTTATCTTTCTTATCACACCAACGGTTCTGATTTCGGTGGCAACATTGAGGTAGCAAAGATGACTGGCAACCAGTTGACTTTGGTTCAAGATGTATACCAGAATGATAACAAGAGTGATTTCAATCACCTCAACATCATCGACGGAAAGCTCTACTTGGCTGGTAGCAATAAAGCAGGTGCCATCATGGCCTACACAACACTAAACAATGGTACCATCGAAGTAAATCAGGGTCTTACAACCCTTCCAATTTGGCGAATTGCAAAGAACGATAAGGACAATGCAGATTTTGGTGATGCAAACTGCGTTGTAAAATGGGGCAACAACATATATGTAGCAACAACTAGAGGCTACGAGATTTACGATCCAAACAACGGTTACTTGCACACCAATAGAACTGCACCTGGAAAGGCTAAGTTCTTGGCTACCACAAATGATGGTCTTCTCGGCTTGAACTTTGGTTCAAATGGAACATCATCAGAAGAGGGTCAAATAGTTAAGTTCAGCAGCGCAGACTTACAGAATGTATCTCAAAACATCAATGTGGGAGCAATCGCTCCAACGAATGGTAAGAACATGATTGCAACAGACTCTCAGGGCAGAATCTATGTTTGCCAGGGTGCTAAGGGACTTTCTTGCTGGAACGCTAACGGAACGAAGGCTTGGGAAAAACAATTATGTAACACCAATCTCTACCAGTGACAAGAACAATCAGGTAGACAAGCGTCAGGGGTACATTAACGGTGTAGCAGTAGATAACAACTATGTATATGTTGCAGCTGGCTCATACGGCCTCGTAGTATTGGACAAGAATGGTAAAGAAGTAGCTCACCGTAGCATCGGAACATTCTCTGCCAACTATGTAGCTGTAGACAACAACTACATTTATGTGGCATACGGTCAGAACCGTGTACAGGTATTCAAGTTGACAAACACTGTAAAGTAAATTAGATAAAAATCTCAGTTCTCCCTCACTCTCACTATTTTAGAGTGAGGGAGAACTAACCGAATTAAAGCAAACTTAGCTAAATAAAATTACGTTTAAAACGAAGACTAACATGAAAGCAATAAATGTCAAACTAGCTACATTTACTTTCGCTGCAGTGCTTCTAGCATCTTGTAGCGATTCTACAGATGGACTTTCTGGAGGTGATGCTTCTAAGACTGTGGTAGGCAAGGAAGTTACTTCCATCACAGATGCACAGAAATTGGCTTCACGTGTAATCAACTTCAACACAGCCCCTTTCTCTGCAACAACGAAAGCAAGAACTAGATCTGCATATACGGGCACAGCTCCACAGGTTACAAAACTTTCTATGCCTAAGGCTCCAGTTGCCACGGGTACAGAATTGAATGTAAACAAAATAGACGGAAAATCAGGAAATTACATTGTCAAGAGCAATGTCACATTGAAACTGGCAAATGTAAACAACACAAATATTTTCATTGAAAATGGTGGTGAACTGACTATCACTAACCATTGGAGTATTGGAGACAACGTAAACATCTACGTACTCAATGGTGGTAAATTCCACTACCAGTCAGGCAACGTAGATTATAACATTTGCATTTACAATGGCGCAACCTTCGATTCAACAAAGAACCTCTATATAAGTTCTGGCAAGGGCATTTATATCGAAGGCGATTGGACTACAACAGCAGACGTAGAAAATAGAGGCAACTTCTACATTGGTGGTGATTACAATGGTTCCAAATTCTATCCTGGTGCTGGAACTTCTTATTTTGCAAAAGACCTTACATTAATGAATGACGTCGATGCTGATGCTCCTTTGTATGTAGGTGGCAACTTGAAAGCACAAAACTTGTACTTTGGTTCTCAGGTTTACATTGTTGGAAATGTAAACATCTCCAACAACGTATATAACACAGACACAGAATCAGCCAATGTCTACATCGGAGGAGACTTGAAATGTGGAGACTTCAAGCACAACCAAGGTAGTACAACTAACGTACAAGGTGAGAATGGGCTTGACTTGAGCAAGAAAGACATTACCATCAATGGTACTGTCAACTTTGCTGGTTCTTTCAAAGCAAATACACTTAAGTTGCAGGGCACGACAAACTTCTATGCTTGCGGTGTAGAAACCAAAGGCGAGTTCAGAATCGATAGCAACACAGCCAACTTGCATACAGGTTATTTGAAGGCAGCAAGCATCTATCAGTGTGCATCAAGCCACATTTATTTAAATTCTAACGGATACATTGACTGTTCAGGAACCTATCAGAATGAGAATAACGGTGTAGGCTCTGTTGATTTGGTAGGAAGTGGTTCTAAAGCTTTGTTCAAAGCGAATAAAGTTAAGTATAATGGAAACAATGATGTTTGCTTAGGAGAAGCCTATAACAATGCTTATTTCTCAACCTGCTACCTGTTTAACGCAGAGACTGAAGGAAGCACATTGTATCTTGACGTTACAGAATTTGAGAACAATGGTACTGTCTTGACAGACATGAACGTTGTTCCAAAGGGCGGCAGAAACGCTTACTGGTCTGAAATATCTAGCGACTACAAGATTACTGATACTCAGTGTGGTAAGACCATAACACCGACCACACCAGACAAGCCAACAACCCCAGAGAAACCAGGCAAGGAACTGACCCCTGTCAGCGATATCGTCTACGACCATACGCACAACATCTCAGCAACATGCATTCAGCCATACAATGGCAAGATGTATATGAGTTATCATACTCGCGGTAAAGGACACGGAGCTTGTGTAGAAGTATTCCAGACAGCCAACGATGCGACAACCATGTTGCAGTACTTGCAGGACAAGAAGGGAGTGCTTGACTTCAACCACTTGATGATTGATACCAAGCCTTCTACTCCACAGCTCTACTTAGTGGGTAGTTCAAACGACAGTGGTGCAATGCTTGCTAGCATCGACATCAACAGCAATGGTCTTCTCAATACCGAAGTGAGCGAAATCGATGAGAACACTACTATCAACCCATTGAATGTAGTTCCATTGATTAAGAACGTACAGAAAGGTTCTGCCGAGGCTAAGAACGACGAGAACTGTATCGTACGTGACGGCAACAAGCTTCTCATAATGAGTACAAGAGGTTATGAGGTTTACAACGCTGATGACTTGACATTACTTGGAAGCAAGGAATTGCCTGGCAAGGCTAAGCATATCGCAATGAACGGTAATAAGATTGCAACATTGTACTATGAGTCACGTCCAGGAGATTCTCTCGCTACCGTAAAGGGACGCATTGAAGAGTTTGACACAGGTTCAGACATCTTGACTGCTACTCCTAGCAAGACTATCGAAGTTGGCGACATCGCTCCTAACAATGGCAAGAACACCATCGCTATCGACGGCAACTACATTTATGTATGTCGCAGCGAAAAGGGTCTCTCTTGCTTCGACCGCTCTTCTGGCAAGGAAGTATGGAACTGGTCAGCACCACTGACAGCCATCACCAAGGTACCTCAGGGCTATGCCAACGGTGTTACCTTCGATAGCAACTATATCTACTTGGCATGCGGTGGCTATGGTCTCGTAGTTCTCGACAAGAACAAGAAGACAGCAGAAGGCAAGCCTGAGGTTGTAGCCAAGAAGCGTTGCTCAACCAAGAACTCAGCTAACTATGTAACTCTCGACAATGGTTACATCTATGTAGCTTACGGACAGAGCCGCTTGCAGGTATTCAAGTTGATAGACAAGGTTGTAATCAATGGCAACACGAAATACAACAAATAAAAAGTGAAAGATTAGTAAAATACATACTAATACAAAACTACGAACACTATAGAATGCAGCTGCATTAGCCTGCAACTGCATTCTTCGTGTTTAAACATACAAAACCTTATGAAGCGTATAACACTCTCAAAAACAGCAACTATCCTATCCACAGCCCTACTCCTAGCGGCAGGACAAGACATGATGGCGCAAACTCAATCAAGCAAAAGAAAGAGTTTCAGCCCTAAGATGCTCGTATATGAGAACCTGAAGAACGATAATGTACTGAGACACTTTAAACAGCGCTTCGCACAACTCGACACTCTCATCAATAACCCCAATCTGGGTGAAATCACCAGTCATCGCACTGGGACTCAATAATCAGCATCACGCTGATATCAACAAGACCGACTCTCTGTTCTGGTCGAAAACTGCACATGAGCACCTAGCGCTCAACAGACACAACGGTCTGGAAGTGACCGGACAGGTTTATGCCCGACCTGACTCGTACTTCGATTCTGATGAAGACGATGCAAAAGAGGTATCAAAATATAAGATGAAGGTTCAAGCCGAACTGGGTTGGAACATCATCAACTCGAAGTTCTACCAAGGCAAGGAGAAAAGAACAAAGATTGCTCTTGCCAATGAACTCGACCGCTTGCAAATAAAAAAGCGCCAAACTGCAGACATCTATGAAAAGGCAGCCGATGAGCTGACCGAACAATATAATTTCTATATCGGTACTGTCATAGCACACAGACTGGACAACCTCGACATCATGAACGAAGCGTACCAGTTTATGCTGGAAAAAGACCGAATCAGCAACGACAAGATGCTGAAAGTGATGAACGATAAGCTGGAGGCTGAATACGACATCTCCGTGCTCTGCACAGACAGAGATATCAGCAACAAGCCTATCTACCGCATCAAACCAACCAAGATTGTGGTAGACACAACAGCCCTCTGGAACCATCTGAACCAGGAAAGTCTGGATGCACGCATCATGATGGTGAAAGAACAGATTGCTGACAACGACAGCAAGCTGACCAACTATTTAAGCACTACCCGACTCACACCATTCGCAAGATGGTCGAGTTACTGGCAGAGCAACAACAAGATTTCGAACAATGCCGACGTGGGCGTAAGATTCACCATTCCTATCTGGAACGAAACGCCACGCAAACGACAGGCACTGGAGACCCAGAAGGAAATCATACGCAGCAGCCGCGGTACCGATGTGAAGGAAATAAAACAGTCGGTAGGCATCCTGCTCAAGAAGATAGACAACCTGAACAAGGCTATAGCCACCGAGGCTTTCCATATAGACCAGACCGGCAAATATATAGAAATGCGGCGGTTTGCCTACCAGAACCAGAAACAGGGATACAACTATCTGATGCGTATGGACGAATATACGGGACTCCTGGAAAGTATGGAGCGTATGTACAAACTGATGCAGAACCGGGCACTCGCTATCATCAATATCGAGAAAGCCGTGAGCATCTATGACAACAACAACATCTTCAAAGAAATAGAACTTTGAATATAAGGAAACCAGAATATGAATGAATTCCAATATAATGGCACGCCACAAGAACAGGCGATGGCAGACTTGCTGAAGTCGCAGAGTCACCGCCTTGCCAGACAGCAGATCGTCTTTGCCCTGATCTTCCTGCTGGTTATCGTGCTTGCCGCCTACTATATTGTCACTCGTATGATATGGGCAACCTTCGACGTATATATACCCTCGATGAAAACCGTATCAGTGCCGTTGACGACATCTATATCCTTAAGGTGAACAAAGAAATGGGTGAAGTGGTACATAAGGGAGATACGCTCTACTCTTATGTACTGCTAGGTAATATTGTGAACCAATACGACCCGAACATTCTGCCTTCAGCCGTAAAGGAGACTCACGACATGGAGGTACAGGCTAAACTCGCCCAGCAGGAGATTCCGGTGCTGCGTACCCGACTTGCCGAACTGAGAAAACAGAAAGCATCTGAAAGTTCGGACATCTACTACGGCCTTACCGACAACACCAAGCGAAATGCACTGGATGCCGAGATTGCGAGGTAGAAGAGGAATTGAGAAAGCAGGCTAAGAAGGTGGAAATCTACGCACAGGCAAAGAACACCACCTATAACTTCATGAGCCGCAGAGGAGCCGGCAGAGCAAATGCTGCCATGCCTTACTCCAACACAAGCATCTACAACCCGGGACTGATACACTACTGCTGTGCACCAGCCGATGCCTACATCTCAAGAATCAATGTGAACGACAAAACCCTGGTGTTCAAAAGCGAGGAGGTGATGGTTATCCAGCATACCGACTATGCAGACTGCCATCTGGGAGTAATCGCATACGTACCAAACGACATGGTGAAGTATATGGAAAGCCCTGACGATGCAGACATCATCATCAACAAAGACCTGGAACTGAAGGCTAAGTTGCAGATGGTAGGTCTGAGAGTAGAGGAAATACCAAAGCATCTGCAGAGTAACTTCTCGCATGATGCCAACGCAGTGGTTACCGTATTCACCCTGAACCCTAACCAGAGAGTTCCGGCATGGGTAATGAGCAACAGACTGCCAGTAAGAATAAGAGTGAACAAGATTGGTGCCATGCTCGATCCGAAGCCACTACCGATGTACACCGTCCCAGTGGGCAAGAACGAAAACGTGAAGCGAAGCAACAGGTTTTCGAGCAACACCAATAATCATCAAGAACCTCAAATCCGCAACCTATAGGGTTTAGTGGTATTTTGCTTGCAAAGCGACAAAATTCATTTTATTGTACATATTTCTTGCACAACAGAAATGTCGCAGACACAAAA
>ENA-OQHU01000020-OQHU01000020.1-human-gut-metagenome-genome-assembly--contig:-NODE-20-length-33239-cov-2.927247_pt1 | contig 33239 bp, 31 predicted proteins | sample MGYA00242568_ERZ504729 | MGnify/ENA primary metagenome ERZ504729 (study PRJEB26092, sample SAMD00036223) | human gut metagenome | host: Homo sapiens | study: EMG produced TPA metagenomics assembly of... | reverse complement strand
TTTTTCTTGGATTGCTTTTATCTTCTGTGAAATTCCGAAGATGTCGCGAATCACCTCCTTATCGTCAAAGTGGTGCTTTACGCCCTTGATCTCCTGGTAATCTTCGTGTCCCTTACCGGCTACGAGAATCACGTCGCCCTTCTTTGCCAGCATGCAGGCTGTGCGGATGGCTTCCTTGCGGTCTACGATGCTGATTACCTTCTTCATTTGCTGGGCATTGAGTCCGGCAAGCATGTCGTTGATGATGTCCTGTGGCTCTTCGAAACGTGGGTTGTCGCTGGTGATGATTACCTTATCGCTCTGCTTTACAGCCTCCTGTGCCATCAATGGGCGCTTGCCCTTGTCACGGTTGCCACCGGCACCGCAAACGGTGATGACTTCTCCGCCCTTGCCTTCGAGCACTTCGTGGATGGCGTTCAATACGTTCTCCAGTGCATCTGGTGTATGGGCATAGTCAACAATGGCGGTATAACCTTCTGGCGACTGGATTGGTTCCAGTCTTCCGTTTACGCTGTGAAGGGTACTCATCACTACGAGTACATCCTCTGGCTTCTTGCCGAGCATAATGGCTGCACCATATACGGCGAGCAGGTTGCTCACGTTGAACTTACCGATGAACTGTACGCCCACTTCTCTGCCGTCAATCTCCAGATACATGCCGCCGAAGTGACACTCCAGAATCCTGGCTCTGAAGTCTGCCATGCTGCGGGTAGAGTAGTTTTTCACGGTAGCCTTGGTGTTCTGTACCATGATCATGCCGTTCTTGTCGTCGGCATTGGTAATGGCAAAGGCTGTCTTAGGCAGTCCGTCGAAGAAAGCCTTCTTGGCGTTACGGTAGTTCTCGAATGTCTTGTGGTAATCGAGGTGGTCGCGGGTCAGGTTGGTGAACAAGCCTCCGGCAAACTGCAGACCTCCGATACGCTTCTGTGCGATGGCGTGAGAAGAGCACTCCATGAAGGCATACTCGCAGCCAGCCTCTACCATCTTGCCCAGGAGCATGTTCAGTTCGATAGGGTCTGGGGTGGTATGGTCGGCAGGGATAGCCTCGTCCTCAATGTAGTTGCAGACGGTAGAGAGCAAACCACACTTATGGCCGAACTTGCGGAACATATTATATAATAAGGTGGCAATGGTGGTCTTACCATTGGTACCTGTTACGCCTACCAGTTTGAGCTTTCTTGAAGGGTCGCCGTAGAAGAGGGTTGCTACCTTGCCGACAGCATCCTCGGTCGAAGCGACCTGAATGTAAGTTACGCCCTCAACTTTCTCTTCAGGCATGTCTTTGCACAAAACCGACTTTGCGCCCAGTTCCAATGCCTTTGGAATAAACTTGTGACCGTCAACCTGCGTTCCCTTCATGGCAACGAAGAGATGACCTTCCTTAATCTTGCGAGAGTCGATGTTTACTCCCGTAACCTCTACATCAGCCTCGCCGATTATCTGAACCGGCTCGATGTTTTTGAGTAATTCTTGTAACTTCATATCCTGTTTCTGTTTTATATTCTATATATTTCTTTATCTGCACCTTATTATATATAGGGTTTCAGATAACTGTTTCTGAGTTTTATTCGAGCACAATGCTGCATACGGCACCTTTCTTGATGACCGTTCCCGGCACCAGACTCTGCTTTACTACCTTTCCTCTACCTATAATCTGGGTCTTGATGCCCCGGCTCTCCATATTGTAGATTGCGTCTCGGGCTCCCATTCCGGTAATGTCGGGTACGATCGTCTTGCCGTATTGCTTCTCCCTGATGAGCTTGATGCTGTGGTTACCCACGCGCTCTGCCTTGCCCCAGATAGGGTTGCCGTCGGCATAGCTGCCACTCCAGTTGGCATTGGTCTTGATGCCGAGGTGGCTGAGCACATAGTTGGCAGCAAGGATATTGCCTGCCTTTACGTCAGGAACGAAGACGGATGCTGAGTCGCGGGCGTCCTTTACGTCAACTTTCAGACTCTGCGCCATGATGCCTTCTGAAATCTGATGGAAGACCTTACCGCACATCGTACCGCCCGAAGCAGGCAAACCGGATTTCTGTATGCAGACGATACAGCTGTAGCGTGGCGCATCGGCAGGGAAGTAGCCTGCGAAACTGATGAGATAGCTGGTTCCGCCACTCTTATATCCACCGGCACCTTTTGAAATCTGGGCTGTACCGGTCTTTCCTGCCACTTTGAAGTTAGGCGAACCGGCTTTCTTTCCCAGTCCCACGCTTACCACCTGTTCCAGGATGGTTTGCAGCTCCTTGATGCTCTTCTCCTTGGCTATCTGCTGGCGCATCACTTCAGGAGGAAATTCCATGATGGTTTCTCCGTTCTTCATTACCTTGCTCACGAATCTTGGTCGCATCATCTTGCCGTTGTTGGCGATGGTGTTGTAGAAGGTGAGGGTAGAGATAGGCGGTACCTGGGTCTCATATCCGATACTCATCCATGGCAAACTGGTCTTTGCCCAGTTGTCATATTGTCCGTTCTTGTTTCTGTGCGGCATGCGGATTCTGGCTGGTGTTGCTCCCACCAGTGGAATCTTCAGGTCGTCGTGCAGACCGGTACGGTAGATACCCTTTACGAATTTCTCTGGGTTGTTGCGGTAATGGTCGTCTATGATGCGGCTCACACCGATGTTCGAACTGTACCACAGGGTCTGTGCGAGGGTCAGCATTCCGTATCCGCCTTTTCGCCAGTTGTGGTCTTTCATTTCTCTGCCGTACATCGGCCATATACCGCCACCGGTTTCTACGTGATAGGTCGTGTCTACCACTCCGTCGTCCAGCGCTACGAGGATAGAGGCTGGCTTGAACACCGAACCTGGCTCCAGAAGGTCGCTCACGGCATGGTTGTGGATTTCTCTGTATTCGCCGTCGAAACATTTCTCCATGTTTACGATGGCCTTGATGTCGCCCGTAGGTACATCCATCACGATGGCTACACCCACATTGGCGTTGATTTCCTTCAGCTCGTCGATGAGTGAGCGTTCGGCAAGGTCTTGTATGCTCACATCGATGGTGGTCACGATATCGGCTCCGTCAATAGGAGGGGTATCGGTAATGTCGAGGAACTTGTTGCGAACCTTGCGGCGATGCACGATACCGTTGGTGCCTCGCAGGATGGAGTCGTAACTCAGCTCCAGACCGAAGCGGGCGGTATCCTTGGCGCCATACATGGCTCCGATGGTACGGCCTGCCAGCGAACCGTAAGTTCTGGTTCGGGCATTATATTCTTCCCAGTGGAAACCGCTCTGGTAGGGTTTCAGGCGGAATACAGGGATGTTCTTTATCTCGGTGAAGGTGTTATAGTCTACACGCTTCGGATAAACCGGCCAGTGGCGGCTCATCTTGGCGCGACCTTCGGTGAGGTGCTTCTTGAAATCAGACTCGCTCAGGTTCGGGAATATCTGGTGCAGGCAAAGACAGATGGAGTCTTGCTTGGCATCCCACAGCGAGTCGTTTTCTGCATCTTTCAGCGCCTTGAAGTCCATGAAAACCTTAAACTCCGGCAGCGAACTTGCCATCAGCTGTCCTGTGCAGCTCAAGATGTTGCCTCGGTTTGGCTTTACGGTCACGGAATCCTTCTTCTGCCGTTCTGCCACCTTCATCCAGTAATCATGCTTGGCGGTCATGATGTAGAGCGCTTTACCCACTACGGCTATGGCGAAAATCGTCATGATGATGGCGATGGCGCTGTAGCGGGGCATTACTTTCTTGTGATCAAATTTGCTGCTCATTCTTCGGGTACGTTTATGATGTATGGAGGTTGGGTGGCGATGTGCAGCACGCTGTCTTTGTTGTTCTTCAGCATGTCGAGCACATTACTTTCACGACTCTTCTCTGTTATCTGGCTGCTTGTAGACAGTGCTTTGTATTTGGTGTCTTGCAGTTCTTTCTGCAGTTTGTCCAACTCGATGATATCGTTCTGGATATTGTATCGGTTGGATATGTAGATAATGACAAAAAACACGATGAGGATAACGAGCCATATCTGCCGGCGTATGATTTGTGCGGTAAGAATGTCTCCACCCAGAATCTTTCGCAGCGTAAAGCTCGATGATCCTGACGCCTCTTCCTCAATGGCTTGCTTGGCAATCACTTCCTTGAGCGAAGCCTGTGGAGCCTCCTGCTGCTGTGGCTCCTGCTGAGGAGTTTCCTGCTTCGGCGGTTCCTGTGATGCCTGTGCCTTTTCTTCGGCTATAGGCTTCTCACTGATGTTTATGTCTTTATCGTTTATCATTTCTTTTCTGCTATTCTTAGTTTGGCGCTTCTGCTCCTAGGGTTCCTTTCCTGCTCGTCGGCATCGGGAACGATTACCTTGTTGTTCACGAGTTTGAAAGGGGTTTCTATTCTTCCGAAGAAGTCCTGCTCTATCTTGCCTTCTGCATTGCCCGCTTTCATCATGTTCTTTACGATTCTGTCTTCCAGCGAGTGATAGGTGATGACGCTGAGTCGGCCTCCCGGTTTCAGAAGTTCCGTGGCTGAGCGGAGCATCTCTTTCAGGCGTCCATCTCGTGGTTCACTTCTATGCGCAGCGCCTGGAAGAGTTTTGCCATGTCTTTCTTCTCGCGTTCCCGCTTGAAGAGGGGCTCTACGGCTGCCATGAAGTCTTTGGTGGTAAGGATGGGCTTCTCGGTTCTTGCCTTGACGAGTGCCGAGGCGATGCGGCGCGAGTTCTTCAGCTCACCGTATAGGTAGAAGATGTCGGCAAGGGCACCTTCGTCATATTCGTTTACGATGTCGGCAGCAGTCTTGCCTGCACGCTTGTTCATGCGCATGTCGAGTGGGGAGTCGAAACGGAAGGAGAAACCGCGGGTCTCGTCATCGAAGTGGTGGCTCGATACGCCCAGGTCGGCTAACAGTCCGTCGAGTCCGTCTACCCCGTAGTAGCGCATCCAGTTTTTCAGGAATCTGAAGTTGGAGCATACGAAGGTGAAGTTCTCGTTTGCCACCACGTTGCGCTCTGCATCGGCATCCTGGTCGAAACTGTACAGGTGCGCTCCCTCAGTCAGGCGCGACAGAATCTCTCTGGAATGTCCGCCACCACCGAAGGTTACGTCTACATAGATGCCTCCTGGCTGTATGTTCAACCCGTCAACGCTCTCCTTGAGGAGCACCGGTACGTGATATGTTTCTGCTGTCTTTATCATATATCTTTTTGCTGTCTTATCGCGTTATAATATTGCGTGCGTACTTATTAATGTATAAATTTGGGTTCAAAGGTACATAAAAATCTCCATATAGCCTTACATTTTCCCACAAAATTTATAAAACTTAATGAAAAAGTTGTTTTTGGTCAACTTCACCTTCCAGTTTCGGGCATCGCCTTTTTGGTCTCATCAAGTGTGAAGTTTTTGTAAAAATACGTACAAAATGGGCTCGATTTGTCGTGATAGTTTTAAAAAACTAATAAATTTTCGCTTTTTTTGCTATTTTTTTGGAAAAAATGGCACGTATTTGAAAAAGTTGAGTTACTTTTGCACTAACTTATATAAGTTTTAGCAAACATGAGTGAATCAATAGAGAAAACGATAGACATAGATAAGATTCTTAAGAGCAAGATGGGAAGCAAGGTGAAATTCGTACCGCGCTTCCTGGTTTCCTGGCTCAAGAAGATTATTCACGAGGACGAGGTGAACAGGTTCTTGTGGGAGAGCCGTGGCCTTTCGGGTACTGAATGGCTCACCGAATGTGTGCGCTATCTGAAGATGGATGTTGAAATCGTAGGCTTGGAAAACCTGCCTGACAAGAACGACGGCAAACTCTATACCTTTGTTTCCAATCATCCTCTGGGCGGACAGGACGGTGTATGTCTCGGTTCCATCATCGGCAAGCACTATGATGGCAAGTTCCGCTATCTGGTGAATGATCTTCTGCTCAACTTGCCGGGTTTGAAACCTGTAAGTATCGGCATCAACAAGACGGGTCGCCAGAGTCGCGATTTCCCACGGATGGTGGAGGCGGGCTTCAAGAGTGACAACCACATGCTGATGTTTCCGGCAGGCTTGAACAGCCGCAAGCGCAAGGATGGAACCATCCACGACCTGCCTTGGAAGAAGACGTTTATCTCTAAGAGTATAGAATATCAGCGCGATGTGGTGCCTATCCATTTCGGAGGGCGCAACTCTGAACGTTTCTACCGCATCGCCCGATTTAGCGACAAGTATCTGCCGTTTAATCTCGCCATGCTGTTCCTGGTTGACGAGATGTACAGGAATGTGGGCAAGCATTTCCGCATCTCCATCGGCAAACCGATTCCTTGGCAGACTTTTGATAAGAGCAAGTCGGCTACCGAGTGGGCGCAGTATGTTGAAGACAGGGTTTATGAACTTTAATGGTTTGCAAAACCCGGGAACATTGTTTTATATTAACGAAATCGTAGAATCATAGCATAGAAGAAGAGTAATATGGAAGAAGAAATCATCCAACCGATTGACCGTGAGCTCCTGAAGAGCGAGCTTACACCCGACAAGCAACTGAGAATGACCAATAAGAGCCATAACGAGATTTACATCGTTACGGCAAATGATTCGCCTAATGTGCTGAAAGAGATTGGTCGACTTCGTGAAATCGCTTTCCGCGAAGCGGGAGGCGGAACGGGCAAATCTATGGATCTTGATGAGTTCGACTTTGGTGACAACTGTTACAAGCAGCTGATTGTCTGGAATCCTGAAGCCGATGAGATTATCGGCGGTTACCGTTATCTCTTGGGTAAGGACTGGGAGCTCGATGAGAAGGGACAGCCTAAGCTGGCAACCAGCCACATGTTCCATTTCTCCGACAAGTTTCTCAAGGAGTATATGCCTTATACCGTAGAGTTGGGCCGTTCTTTCGTTTCGCTCGAATATCAGAATGTGCGTACCAACACCAAGAGCATCTTTGCTCTCGACAATCTCTGGGATGGTTTGGGCGCCTTGACGGTTCTCTATCCGGAAGTAAAATATTTCTTCGGCAAGATGACGATGTATCCGTCTTACATCCGTCGTGGCCGCGACATGATTCTCTATTTCCTCAAGAAGCATTTTGATGACAAGGAGAATCTCGTAATCCCGATGAAACCGCTGACATTGGATACTCCGGAGAGTGATTTGGCTGCCATCTTTACAGAAGATGACTTCAAGGCAGACTATCGTATTCTGAACCGTGAAGTTCGCAAGTTGGGTTATAATATTCCTCCTCTTGTTAATGCCTACATGAGTCTGAGTCCTACGATGAAGCTTTTCGGTACCGCCATCAACTATGGTTTTGGTGATGTGGAGGAGACCGGTATCCTCATCGCCATCGATGAGATTTTGGAAGAGAAGCGAGTTCGCCATATCAACAGTTTTATTAAGGAACATCCTGAGGCTCTGAAGATTACGAGCGGAGCCAATAATTTGATTTATAAGGAAAAAGGTATTTAATTCAAGTTTCGCATGTAAGCTTCACACGCCCCAGGCATCAGAACACCATCATGTCCCCACACGCCCTGAAAGGGCAGAAGCTCCTAGCCTAGGGCGTATGGGGCAAAACAACTTGGGTTAAATAGTCTTAATGAATCTCGGAAAAGGCAGCGGAATTTTGGTTTTATGTGTCGAAAAGTGTATCTTTGCGCAGGTTTTATGTGTCAGAAAGTGTAATGATAGCATGGTTTCATGTGTTGAAAAGTGTATCGTTCTGGCATTTTTATGTGTCTAAAAGTGTAAAGATATGAAGAGAAAGGTATATGAACAGCTTCTGGAATGGAAGAGTCAGGAACACCACAAGCCATTGATTCTTAATGGTGTACGACAATGTGGAAAGACTTATGTCCTTAAGGAATTCGGTAGGCAGGAATTTGATAGTCTGGCTTACGTAAGTTGCGATAGGAATGTAAACCTGCAAGCTATCTATTCGGGCGATTTTGACGTTGCCAGAATCATTCAGGGTTTAAGTGCTTTGACTGGGGTAGATATTATTCCAGGCAAAACTCTTATTTTTCTGGATGAAGTGCAGGCATTCCCGCAGGCTTTAGAGGCTTTGAAATATTTCTGTGAAGATGCCCCGGAATATCATATTGTAGTAGCTGGTTCTCTGCTGGGAGTCGCTTTACATGCAGGAGTTTCGTTTCCTGTAGGCAAGGTGCAGACTTTGCGTCTCTTTCCGATGGATTTCGAGGAATTCCTCATGGCGATGGGCGAGGAGCAGTTGCTGAAGCTGATGCACAGCCATGATTATGAACTGATGAATGCTTTTCACGAAAAACTGAAGGATTTGCTGCGACAATATTATTATGTAGGTGGCATGCCCGAAGTGGTAAAGGCTTTTGCTGAAAATAAGTTGCTCAATCAGGTGCGCAGCCTGCAGAACGAGATTCTTTCCAACTATGCCAGTGATTTCTCCAAGCATGCTCCATCACAGGAAGTGCCCCGAATTGATATGGTTTGGCAATCCATTCTGGGGCAGTTGTCGAAGGAGAACAAAAAGTTTGTCTATGGTGTATTGAAGAAGGGCGGTAGGGCCAAGGAATTTGAACTTGCCATCCAGTGGCTGGTGGATGCTGGACTGGTGTATAAGATTACAAAGGTATCGAAGCCGGAGTTGCCTCTGAAGTTTTATGAAGATTTATCGGCGTTTAAGCTCTATTTATGCGATTGCGGGTTGATGGGCGCCATGGCTGATACGTCTGCCAAGGAGGTTCTTTTGGGTGATGCGGTATTTACTGAATATAAAGGAGCTTTTACGGAACAGTATGTGTTGCAGCAGTTGCTTGCATCCGGATTGCAGCATATTTATTATTACAGTTCCGATACTTCTCGTATGGAAATGGATTTTCTGATTCAGCGTGATGGTGTCTTATTGCCTATTGAGGTAAAAGGGGGTACAAGCGTCAAGGCAACCTCCCTTCATCATTATCTGCTGGAGCATCCGGATATTTCAGCCATCCGTTATTCTATGTTGCCTTATCGTCAGCAGGCTAATATCACCAACATGCCGTTATACGGGGTGTTTTTAAAATAAGAAGAAAAAAATAACACGGACAAATTCAAATTGTCCGTGTTATTTTTTAGTTTAAGATCTGTTTTATCCCTTACATTTTCCCTTATACAATAGGCAGACTGATTCCGTTGATCTTCTGATAGATGTCGAGCGCATAGATGTCGGTCATGCCGCTGATATAATCAATTACCGCCATGATGCGCTCCTCCAGATTCTCGTTCTCTATATCATACTGGCTGCTTACCCGGCGCAAGAGCTGCTTGGAGTAGAAACGCGATGGGTTGACGGCTGCCTCTATGAAAACCTCCATCAGAGTTGCCATGATTTTATAACCCGACAGTTCTATGTCGAGCACCGGCTTGCTTTGGTAAATCTTAGAGTAGGAGATTTTCTCACATTCCTTGTATGCCTTTTTCTGGCGCTCGGAAATGTGGTCGATGAGACTGCCCTCGAAAGTTCCGGCAAGGATTTCTTCCTCGTGCGCCAGGAAGGCTGCCACACATTCGTTCTCCAGTTTGCCGATGACGCTAGCTCTCATGTAAACCACTTTCTCGTTTTCGTCAGTCATTTCTTCGTCGATGATGCGCTGGCGTATCTTCTGCTGGATATCTTCATCGAAGAAACTCAGCAGCAAGTGCTCGGTCTCGGCAAAGGAAAGAATCTTGAGCTTATGGGAGTCTTCGATGTCCATGATTTCGTAGCAGATATCGTCAGCAGCTTCTACCATATATACAAGTGGATGGCGGGCGTATTTGAGAGGCTCACCCGGTGCAGATTTGCAAAAAATGCCCAATTCATCGGCAATTTTTCTGTAAGATTCCGCTTCGGAAGCAAAGAAACCGAATTTGCCGTGGTTGCCGGCAAGACTGCTTGCAAACGGGTATTTTACGATGGAAGCAAGCATGGAATAGGTCATCACGAAGCCTCCCTGACGGCGCCCCTTGAACCGGTGGGTCAGGATTCTGAAGGCATTTGCGTTGCCTTCGAAATGCGTAATATCATCCCAAAACTCCGATGAAACCATTGATTTTATTTTCTGACCCGGTCCTTCAGAGAAGAAAGTCTGGATGGCTTTCTCGCCGGAATGACCGAAAGGCGGATTGCCCAAATCATGTGCCAGACAGGCTGCACTTACTATGGTACCTATCTCCTCAACGAGCGTATCCTTCAGTTCAGGCCGCTTCTGGATGACACGTCGGGAAATGTCGTTACCTATCGACATGCCCACACTCGCCACCTCCAGACTGTGGGTGAGGCGGTTGTGAACGAAGATGCTGCCCGGCAAAGGGAAAACCTGCGTCTTGTTCTGCAGGCGGCGGAATGCCGATGAAAAGATAAGACGGTCGTAATCGCGCTTGAATTCAGAGCGATCATCATGGCGCTCGGCATGCTTATGCTCCTGTCCGAAACGCTTGTTGGATATCAGTTGTTTCCATTCCATATTATTGTATTACTTGATTTTGTAGCGCAAAAATACACTAAAGTAAGCACAAATCAAAATAAAATATGATAAATTACATGTTTTTATCCTCAAAAATTCATTTATTCCATCAAAATTGCTTATTTTTGCAGATTATTAAACTCAGACACAGATAAAAAAGAAAAAGTCATGATAAAAGTACAGATTATCAACAAGGGGCATCAGCCTCTACCTGCGTTTGCCACACCTCAGAGTGCCGGCATGGATTTGCGTGCAAACATCGATGAGGCAATCGTGCTTCATCCTATGGAGCGGCGACTGGTGCCAACCGGTCTTTATATGGCTTTGCCTGCAGGTTATGAAGCGCAGATCCGTCCTCGCAGCGGTCTGGCTTTGAAGCATGGCATTACTGTACTGAATACGCCGGGAACCATCGATGCCGATTATCGCGGTGAAATCATGGTTCTGCTCATCAATTTCTCTACAGAGGATTTCGTTATCAACGATGGCGAACGTATAGCCCAGATGGTGCTGGCCAAGCACGAACAATGCGATTTCATCGAGGTTAATGAGCTCGATGAAACCGAACGTGGGGCCGGCGGATACGGTCATACGGGTGTAAAATAACAGATTATTAAAGATAGAATAGAAAGGATTAGAATCGTGAAGATGAATCTTAGAAATATCAGTTGGGCAATGGGACTGGTCTTGCTGGGTTCGGTAGCCATGCCGTCGCTTGCCCGTAAGAAGAAGGTGCAGCCGGTTCAGAAGCCGGCGGTTCAGGAGGATCATCTCTCTCCAAACGACCGCCAGCGCTACAACTATTTCTTCCTGGAGGGAGCGCGCCAGCAGGCTGCCGGCAATTATTCGGCAGCTTTCGACCTCTTTGAGCATGCCCGGAAGATTGACCCGAAGGCGGCTGAAACCTATTTCTATGAGTCGCTTTTCTATTCTCAGCTCAAGCAGGATTCCCTGGCACTTGCCTATATGCAGAAGGCTATAGAACTGAATCCGGAAAACCAGACCTATGCAGAGCAGTTGGGCAGATATTATATAGGTAGCCAGAAATACGATCTTGCCATCAATGCCTATGAGGATTTGTATGCCAAAAACCACGATAATACCGATGCCCTCCGCATCCTGGTTCTGCTTTATTCCCAGAATAAGGATTATAAATCACTACTCAAAACCATTTCGCGTCTTGAGGTGGAAGAAGGTGAAAGCGAACAGCTCACCCTCTCTAAAATGAGAGTTTATGAACTGATGAACGACAAGAAGGCTGCCTATCAGGAACTGAAGTCGCTGGTAGACCAGCATCCGCTGGATATGCAGTACAAGACAATGCTGGGCAACTGGCTCGTACAGCACGACCGCCAGAAGGAAGCTTACAAGTGCTTTACCGATGTGCTGAAGGAAGAGCCTGACAATTCCTATGCCCAGATGTCGCTTTACGACTATTATAATGCCACCCATCAGGAGCAGCTTGCCGAGCAGATGCTCGATAAGATATTGATGAGTCCGAAATCGGATCTGGAGACCAAGGTGATGATGTACCGCTCTTTCATTCAGAAGAACGAGAGCGAAGGGGGCGATTCTACCAAGGTGATTGCGCTGTTTGACAAGGCGCTCAACGTGGCTCATCCGTCAGCCGAAGTGGCAGAGATGAGAGCTGCTTATATGAGTTTGAAGAAGATGCCGGCCGACTCTGTTTGCCGTGCCTTCGAAAAGGTGCTTACCATAGCTCCGGATAACGTGAATGCCAGAATGCAACTCGTACAGATGCTCTGGAACGAGAAGAAATATGACCTGGTTTCCCAGCAATGTAAGGCGGCTCAGGAGTATAATCCCGAAGAAATGGTGTTCTATTACTTCGGTGGGATGGCGTATTATCAGAAAGATAAGGAAGACGAGGCGCTCCGTGAGTTCCGTCTCGGATTGGCGCAGGTGAATGCACAGTCGCCGGCTAACCTGGTTTCCGACCTCTATGCCGTAACCGGCGATATCCTTCATAAGAAAGGTGAAGAGCAGGAAGCCTTTGCGGCTTACGACTCCTGCCTGCAATGGAAAGATGACAACGTGATGGCGCTGAACAACTATGCCTACTATCTGAGCGAGAAGGGCGTTGACCTGCATAAGGCTGAGTCGATGAGCTACAAGACCATCAAAGCAGAGCCGAACAACGGTACTTATCTGGATACCTATGCTTGGATTCTCTTTATGGAAGAACGCTATGCTGATGCCAAGACCTATATAGATCAGGCACTCAAAAACCGCGATTCCACCGCGGATAACAGCACGGTTCTGGAACATGCCGGCGATATCTATTATATGAATGGTATGACCGATGAATCCGTAGATTTCTGGAAGAAAGCCTATACCGGCGAGAACCAGACTGAGGTGCTGGCATGGAAGATTAAGAACAGACAATATATTACCGAAGAAGAACTGAAGAAGCGTAATGCGCCAAAGCAGAAACCTGCCGCTACGAAAAAGTCAGTTAGAAAAGGTAAGAAGAAATAAACGGAAAGTAGAAAAATCAGGAAAGATGAAATATATAATGAAGAAGAATAAGATGATGCTGCTTGCCGCAGCCTGCAGCATCCTGCTCCTCGGTTCTTGCGGAACCAGCAAGAATGTACAGGGCTCTGGCTCCACATCAGCCAGTCATCAGAAAGAGAATGCCACCAAGGGTTCTGACTCTCGTCAGAGTGAGACGCTCAAGAAGTTGGCTTTCGTACAGAAGGTTTCAGACAATCAGGTGTATACCAAGAATATTGTAGGCAACATGTCGTTTACTCTCCAGGCTGGTGATAAGGATATTACCGTGCCGGGCAAACTGAGCATGCGTAAGGATGAAATCATCCGCATCCAGCTCTTTATTCCTATCTTAGGTACAGAGGTGGGCCGTCTGGAGTTTACTCCCGACCATGTACTTATCATCGACCGTCTGCACAAGGAATATATCAAGGCAGATTATACCCAGGTAGACTTCCTCAAGAAGCAGGGCATCTCCTTCTATTCTCTGCAGGCTCTCTTCTGGAACCAGCTGCTCCTGCCGGGCGAAAGGACCGTGAAGGAATCAGACCTGAAGAAGTTTGATGCCAGACTGGATGTGGCAGGAGATGCTGTGCCGGTAAGTTACAGGAACGGCAATATGACCTATGCCTGGACAGCCAACCGCACTACCGGCCGTATCACAGCAGCAGATGTTGTCTATAAGAGTACGCAGAACGGCACCTCCAATCTCCACGTCGACTACGGCAACTTCAAGAGTGTAGGCGTCAAGATGTTCCCTGCCTCCCTGAATCTGTCGATGACCACTACTGCTACCAGGAAAAAGCAGGAGGCTAAGATCAATCTGGAATTGAATCAGGTGAAGACCGACAGCAAATGGAGCACTCAGACCGAGATTTCGGGCAAATACAAGCAGATTTCTCCAACTGATGTGCTCAGCAAGATATTGAGTATGTAAATACTCATCAAGAGTTTGAAATTATAGAACATGGGTTTTTAATATAAGAAATGAAGCGAATCTTATTATTCATCATGGCAATCACCTTCTCGCTCGCACCTTTTGCGCAGAACCATACTGCCCAGAAGAAGCCGGTGAGGAAGACTGCCGTAACTGCGAAAAAGAAGGCTGCTACTCCTGCCAGAAAGAAGAACAGCAGAAGGCATGTGTCCAGAAAAACATCCAAATCAGCTGCGTCAACCTATAGTAATGCCTCTATCCGAGGTTTGCAGGGACAACGCGCTTCTATCCGGAAGAAGATCAGAGAACAGGAGCAGGCTTTGCAGAGAAATAAGGCGGATGTGAAGAAACGTCTTGAAGACTGATGGCGCTGAACGGAGAAATAGACCAGCGTCAGAAGAAGATTGACGGTATCCAGAAGGATATCCATCATATTGACGGCAATATCGGCATTCTGCAGGCACAGTTGAAAACGCTTCAGCAACAGTTGCAGGATCGCAAGAACAAGTATATCCGTTCCATGCGCTATATGAGCCGTCATCATACGGTTCAGGACAAGCTGATGTTCATCTTCAGTGCCAAGAATCTGACACAGATGTATCGCCGCCTTTCCTTCATCCGCCAGTATTCTTCCTATCAGAAGGTGCAGGGCGAGGCTGTAAAGGCTAAGCAGAAGCAGGTGAACGAGAAGCACCAGCAGTTGCAGCATGTAAAGGGACATAAGAACACCTTATTATATAAGGGTAAGCAGGAGAAGACGGCATTGGAAGGTAAGCAGACCCAGCAGCAGGAAATGGTGCAGGGACTGCAGAAACAGCAGAAGACCATTCAGGCTGTGATTGCCGACCAGCGTCAGAAAGATGCGGCAATCAATGCACAGATTGACCGTCTGATTGCTCGGGAAGTTGCCAAGGCGAGAGCCCGTGCTGCTGCCGAGGCTAAGCGAAAGGCTGCTGCCGCTGCTGCCGCCAAGAAGCGTGCCGAGGAACTGGCTCGCAAGAAAGCTGCTGCCGAGGCTGCTGCCAGGGAGAATGCCCGTCGTATAGCCGAAGCCAAGGCGCGTGAGGCTGCTGCCGAAGCTGCCCGCAGAAAGGCTGCCGAAGAAGCAAGACTGGCTGCCGAGGCTGCAAGAAAGGCTCAGGAGGAGGCTGCTGCCCAGGCTGAGGCTAAGGCGAAGGCAAAAGCGCAGGCTAGGGCGCGTGCTGCTGCCGAGGCTGCCAAACGTGCCGCCGCAGAACAGGCTGCCCGTGAGGCTGCTGCCGAACAGGCTGCAAGAAAGGCGGAGGCTGAAAGACGGGCTGCCGAGTTAAAGGCGAAGATGGATGCGGAACGCAGTACCCGTGAGATTGCCGCTGCCAGGAAGGAGGCACAGGAGGCTTCTACCTTGAGTTCGGTAGACCGCATGCTGAGCGGTGGATTCGAGGCTAACCGTGGCCGATTGCCGATGCCTATCAGCGGCAGTTACCGTGTGGTGAGTCATTTCGGTCAGTATCATGTAGAAGGTTTGAAGGGTGTAACGCTCGACAATAAGGGTATCAATATCCAGGGCAAGCCGGGTTGTGTGGCTCGCAGCATCTACGATGGTGAGGTGAGTGCCGTCTTCGGTTATGGTGGCATGTGGAACGTGCTGGTCCGTCATGGTGCCTACATCTCTGTTTACTGTAATCTGAAATCGGTCAGCGTTCATAAAGGTCAGAAGGTAAGTACCCGTCAGGCTTTGGGTAGTGTTGGCTCTGATAACATCCTCCAGTTCCAGCTTCGCAAGGAGACTGCCAAACTCAATCCGGAGGCTTGGCTGAGCAGATAATGTATGAATAGTTGCAGCCGGTAGTGTTTTTACTGCCTGGTTGCTGTAAATGATAGAAATGAAACCTCCAATCGATTGGTTCGATTGGAGGTTTTTAATTGTTTGCTAAAGAGGTGGCTACTGGCATTTTTTTGTGATGTAACAAAAATGTTATCTTATGTATCATTTAACTTTTTTTAATATTGTTAAGACCTAATTCAATTTTATATTGTACTTTTGCACCAGGAATTTTGAAATGAATATAATAACTAGAAAAGAAGATTTATAAAATATGAAGCGTTCATGAAAAGATGTAAAAGATGTATAGAACTATTCTTGTACTGTTGGCTCCTTATCATTTCGCTTACTTCTTGCATTTATGATGACTATTCCGGTTGTCCGCCAACGGATGGTCGTAGATTGGTGCGGATTAATGTGGATTGGCGTTTGTTTGATAAAGAGGTGCCTACAGGTATGACGGTCATGGTGTTTCCCTGGTCAGGTGGTGCTCCGCATACTGTCTTGACTAATGAGATAACTCATGCCGACTTTTCCTTGGAACCTGGAAAATATCATGTACTGGTATTCAACCAGAGTACGACCGAGTTTGGTACACTCGACTTTCTGGGAATGGACTCTTACGAGACGGCGCGAGCTGTGGTACTGCATACAACATCGCGCTGGTACTCGCGTGGAGATGGTGAACAGATAGGGGTTGAGCCCGAGTGGCTTGCCTCTGATAAACTCGATGAATTCGATGTTTCTGGAGACTCTTCTGAGGTTACTTTAACGCCAAGGAATGTGCTTTCGCATATCCAGGTCAACGTGAAAGTTCCAGGTATAGGAAACCTGTATTCTGCGAGAGGATCCTTAACTGGTATTTCAGATGGATTTCTGCTGGGACAGGGGAAGCCGCTTCAGAGTAGTAAGGTGACTTATCTTCTGGAGTCCTGGACGAAAACGATAGATAAAAATGATGCAACACTAGGAACGTTGACGACATCGTTTAAATGTTTTGGCCTACCAGAAACTGCCCATCCTGCTGCAGAAAACAATAAGCTGTCTTTTTCAGCTTTGTTGATAGACAAAAAGACGCAGGTAGATTATCAGTTTGCGGTAGGAGATAAGTTTAAGGAAGATGAAAATTCATCGGAGTTAGGTTATTTTGCTTCTCTCCATGTTGATGTTGAGTTGCCGAAACCTTTACCTGATGTGAAGCCTTCGGAAGGAAGTTCTGGCGGTTTTGACGTCACGATCAAGGATTGGGGTAAACCTGAGGATATTGATATGGAACTGTAGAAATAGTAAAAGAGTAATAATAGATTAGTTTAATTTAAAAATTAAAACCGATATGAATAAGAAATTTTTTATGGGTATTGCTGCAATGGCAGCGTTAACATTGGTAAGTTGTTCAAGCGATGACTTGGATAGTGTTTCAGACAATTCTTCTAAGAACGAGGCTATCAGCTTTGATGGCTATTTGGGAAGAAGTGCAGTTGCTGTAAATGGTTCACGTGGTAGCGAGGTGAAGATAGATCAGCTTAAGACTGGTGGTTTTGGTGTGTTTGGTAACTATAGCAAAGAAACTACAACTGCTTATGGTAATAGCTTGTTTGATAACCAGCAGGTAACTTATGATAATGATAAATCAAAGTGGACATATTCTCCTCTTAAGTTTTGGCCATCAGATGGTCATATTGATTTCTTGGCGTATGCTCCTTATGATAAAAACACAAAGTTAACTGATGGTCCTAAGATTAATAATTTTATTGTATCAAAAACAATTACTGACCAGACAGATTTGTTGTGGACTAATGCTACGAGTTCGATATCAGCAGATGTCACTAGTTCAAAAAATAAAGTGAATTTTCAATTTCATCATGCTTTGTCTAGACTTGGTTATACTGTAAATTTAACTGGAGATTATTCTTCTAATCCAGAAAATAAAGCAACTTTTACATTGAAAAAGATTACATTGGCAGGATCTTCTGATGGAACAAAGGGTGCTTTCTATACATCGGGAACTATAGATTTGTCTAAGGCAACTAAAGATGCAAAACTTTGGTCAGGTCAAACTGGCAAACAGAAATTTGATTGGTCCTCTGTAGATAAGCTGGTTACATATGTTAATCCTACAGATCATACAAAAAAAACTGTATCTAATCTTGATACAGAATATTTGTTTGTAATTCCACAGGATTTCTCTCAAACTAAAACAGAAGAAAATCCAAATGTAGATGAACTTTATGTTATCGTAGAGTACACTATACACTATCAGGATGGTAAAGAGCAAACAAATAAGGTTTATAAGCAAATTAAAAGGCATTTCTTGCAGGGTAAGGCATATAATCTTAACTTGACCATTGGTCTTCCAATCGAATTCGATGTTGATGTTACTGGTGATATTAATGCTGGTGTTGATGGTTGGGGAACAGATGAAAATATCAATATCGGTTCCAATGACAATCCTTGGGAGAGATAAAAATAATGAATTTAAATTATCATAAGATGAAGTTTCTTCGTTTAGCCTTTTATGTTTTGGTAGCACAGCTGGTATTATCTGGCTGTGCCGGCGAAGCTGTGGAAGAAACTTCATCTTCTTCAGCTTCTGAAATCAACTTTGATGCTTATGTAGGTCGGGATGCTTCAACCCGTTCTGATGTAACCGATATTGATTTTCTCAAAAGTGGGGAATGGAACGCCGGATTTGGTGTCTTTGCAAGATACGGCAATACTCATCTGATGGATACTGAACACGTAACCTGGAGAAAAGATCATTGGGGATATGACCATATCCGATTTTGGCCAAGTAGTGGAAAAGTGGATTTCTATGCCTTTGCGCCTTATAGTGAACAAGTAAAAATGGGCGGCCTACCTGATAGTCTGGTCAACCAAGCTGATAGTAATAGTCCAAATACTTATATAGATTTTCCTTCTAATTGGTCTCCTATAGATTTGATATGGTCCAAACAACCAGATCAAACTGCACCAACATCTCCTGATAGTAAAGTGACATTTCAATTTAAGCATGCTTTGGCTCGTTTGAGCTTTGATATCACAGCTCCGAATTTAGAAGATGGTACAGTTATAAAAGTTCAAAGGGTGAGACTATATGGCGTCTCAGACTTTAAAGGCGTCTTTGTTATGGAGGGCTATCTGAATCTTAATACGGGAGCTTGGATTCTCGCCGATAATGGTGTTAAATGGCATTATACTTGGACACCAGAAGGCAAAAAAGCTGACATACCAAATAACGATAACGGTAAAAAAGATAGTATCGTATATAAGTTAAGTGACCCTCCTGAGTTACCCAATCTAAAAAATAAAGTAACAAATGATGGCGATTCTTATATCTTTATAATCCCTCAGACGAAGACCGAACCGTTTCATCTAGCGATAACTTATACGGTACAGCAGGGAGATTTTAAGGAAACGGTGACGGTAAAGAAAAATCTGCTAGATGTTCTTGATAAGTCAGGAGCTCCTAATCCGTCTTTTACGTTTGAAAAAGGAAAAGCGTATGTCTTTCATTTGAAACTTTCACTTGATCCTGTCGATTTCAGCGTAACGGTTGATGGCAAGAAGAGGGATGAGGTGACAGGTGAAATAACGATTTAATAAGGATAATCTGGAATATGAAGCGGAATATTTATAGTAAGTTATGGGTGATTTTCTTTGTCTTGATGGGTGCAGCCTGTACCAATCAAGTGGAGGATGCTATTCCTGTATCTGGTCAGCCTATTGGGTTTTCTGTGCAATCAGATTGGAAGGAAATTCACAATTCTCGCTCGAATGATAAAACGCAATTTATCGGAGGTGACGAGATTCAGATTTTCGGTTTTCATAACCTTCTAAAGATGCGGTTGAGAATGTTCAGTTTATGTATCAGGAAGGCGATCCGACGACAGGTCAGAAAGTAACCTATGATAATGGGAACTGGAATTATTCACCCAAGCGTTTCTGGCCTAAAAAGGGAGTGCTAGATTTTTTTGCCAGTTATCCATACAACTCTGTTCACTATGACGTAGGAAATAAGAGGATGACTTATAACAATAATTTGACACAAGATCTGTTGTATGGCTTAGCTACCAATCGTGATTGTGCAAGTAAACGACTCGTAGAGATCTGGATGGTGCATGCCTTGGCTAAGGTGAAAATTATTTTAGACAAGTCGTCTTTGGGTAATATCGGAACAGTTAAAGTCTCGGGTTACAAAGCTGGCCATTTCTATTACACCATTGATGGAGTCCCTGCTTGGGAAATTGATGATGTTAACACGCATATTGATGCTACCTTTCATAAATTTGCAGGCGAAGGATACGAAAAAGACGAAGAACTGTTTAATGAGAATTCTGTTACTGTATTTATCTTGCCGAAAAATATTACGGGACTCCAGATGTGGGATTATGATCATCATCTGATTGATGCTTCTGAAAAAATAAAGAATCTTGAGTTTGAAGCAGGAAAGGTATATAATCTCACGATATCAAAATCAAATGGAGTACGGAAGAAGAATACAAATAGCCGTTCTATAGCAATGTCTGTTCGTTGTGTTTCGGAATAGCGAAAAAATATCGACCTGTACGGTTGAAATTACCCACACGCCCTGAACCAACGGTCACTGGCCGAAGGGAAAGTCACATCCAATACGCCCTGAAAGGGCAGAAGCTCCTAGCCCAGGGCATCGCCCTGGGTTATTACAGACGCAAACTTGTCGCCCTGTAAGGGCAAAAGCTTTAAAATACCTGGCAGTATATAAAGCTTTTGCCCTTACAGGGCGTCTTGCTGATTGCCATTATACCCAGGGCGCTGCCCTGGGCTAGGAGCTTTTGCCCTTTCAGGGCGTCAGGGCGTCTTGCTGATTGCTATTATGCCCCCGGCTCGCCCAGGTATTCGAAGATGGTGAATACCTGGCGGGGAGGGAAATACTGGCTATGCTCCTGGTAGCCTAAACGTTGCAGCTCGTTCCAGAGGGGCTCGCAACGCTTAATCCATCCCATGATATGACGGCGCGCTGTCGCCCCGTCGGTTGTGTCGGGAAAATAGAGCAGACCCAGCTCGGTCTTGCTGTACATACGTTGGGGATAATTCATAAGCTTTATATTTTTTACAATCCTTCTACACCATGATCCTTAAAGAAACTATCATCGCTGTGGTCATATAGCCACCCATGTTCATCTTCTTGTTCGAACGCCTGCAGTTGGCTATGTAATAATCCTTTCGCAGGAAGAAGTCCTCCAGGTCGCCAATCATATCTAACCTGAGATAGCCGCTCAGCTGGTCTGCCTTCTTCTCGCTCACATCATAATTGTATTGCAGCCGGAGTTTCAGTTTGCTCCGCTGTCCTCTCAGTTCGCTGCTCACTTCTGCACCCTCCGCAGTTTCGCCTGAAGTGCGACGGTCGTGCAGGGTAAAGGTGATGTGTTCGGGCAGGTGATGCTTCTCTTTTTTACCCTCCTCCAGAAAGAAAGGCTTATAGGTAAGATACTGGTCGATGATGTGGTTCTGGTAAAGGCGCTTGAGGTCTTTGCAGGCAAAAGTCAGACATTTGTTGTCCAGTGCCGACCAGGTCTTGTAGTAATCTTCCCTGCCATGCATCAGTTGCTGGATATGCGCCGTTTTGCAGATGGTGAATCCCTTTGCACCCCAGCAATTCATGATGATATATAACTTGATGCTCGATGCGCTGCGGCATTGGTTGATGGCATTGAGGTCGATACGGCTGACTCCCTTGTCGAAACTGTAGAAAAACCGTATCACGTTGTTGTCGAAGCGGAATTTTACCATCCAGTTCTTGTGCCGGTCTTGGTATATCTCACTCTTAAACAGGCATGCAAATTTCCGGTATAATGTCTGTTTTTCCAGCTTAAATGGCAGCAGGATGGGCTGGGATTCTATACGCTTGATGGCATCGCGCAATTGCGGATAATGATGAGCACCATAAGGAAACTCCGACAGTTTCATGATGACATCGGTGTGGTCTGCAGCTCTCTGTTCTGCGGTGAAGCCATTAAAAGTCTGTGAAGTTACCTGATAAGGGATGACATAGCCCAAGATGGCTTTCTGGGCATGCTTGATAATCTGCAGAACGATTTTGAGTTCTAGCACAGAATAGTTCTGGTAAGACAATCCTTGTACGCCAAGGATGGCTATCAGTTGTTTCTCTTGTTGATTTGTCAGAGGGAAGGCCTGCTGCCCGCCCTGCTGCTGTTGATTAAATTGTTCCATTGTCGGTTTCTTTTAAAATTGTTAGTGGCCTACCGATTGGGGCAAGTCTTGTTGTTGTTTATTGAAAACCGGCATGGAATTGGAGTAAGGATAACCTCGCAAGATTAATGAACAATCACAAAGGAAAGTTTTCCACCATCGCTCTTGCTATCAAAAGACCTTACTTCGCATCCATGCCGATAAATTTTCATCAAATTTATCAGGCATAGAATGCCCTGTAAGGATTACCTTTTGATCACTCACTTTTCAGGGTGGAAAATCCTACTCAATGAGCTATGTTCTAATCCTTAACCGAAAGCATTTCCCGGTGTCCTTCATCGGGAGGAGAATCGCATTCTCCGCGCTTTCATGATGCAAAAGTAATATTTATTTCAGACTTATGCAAATTTTTGAAGAGAAAAAATGCATTTTAAAAGCTGAAATGTTGAAAAAAAAATCTTTTTCCTCACGTATTACGTATAGTGTAAAAGATGTAAATGTATATATATAATATACTTGGTATAGTATAGGAAAGAAAAAACTGTACCTAACTGTCTGATATTCAGTACCTTGTATTTTTAAGATTCTCCCTGGTAGTCATTCGGGCATATCATAAAACTCATGATTGTCCCTGATGGTACCTGTTATTGTCCCTGATGGTACCCTCAGAAAGGCTAATTCTCCCTGGTAGTCATTGAGCACTCAAATGAGGTAAACAAATAATGTACTTCCGTTTACCAACTGATGTGGCTGAACTGGGTTAAGGATATGGCTGCGTCGGGTTAAGGATTCGACTGTATCGGGTTGCGCAGACGACTGCATCGGGTTAAGGATTCGACTGAACTGGGTTACACAGTCGGCTGTACTCGCTGATTGAGCCACTTGAGTAGTCTGATTGAGCCACTTGAGTAAGCTGATTGAGCCACTTGAATATTCTGCAGCATACGCTTGCGTGCAAAAGTATGCATTCAAGTTTCGCAAGTAAGCTCCTAGCCCAGGGCGTGTGGTAATTTCAACCGTACAGGTCGAAAAGTTTTAGAAAAAGTTATCAGATAATATTGGGATAGCAAAATCTTTACTTTTTTACCTTTTTACTTTTTTACCTTTAAAAATCCTAGAAAACTCTTGCAGATATGAAAATAAAACCGTAACTTTGCGCTATAGAATTTTAAAACAGATGGTTATGAAGTACTTAGATCCTAAGGCAGACCTTACGTTCAAGAAGATATTCGGCAATCATCCTAAAAGACTGATCAGTCTTCTGAACGCCCTCTTGCCACTCAGCGAAGAAGAGCAGATACACGAGATAAAGTATCTGCCTACAGAACTTGTGCCCCAGCTCGAAGGGGGCAAGAACACCATAGTGGATGTACTCTGCACCGATGTCAGAGGCAGGAAGTTCTGCGTGGAAATGCAGATGGAATGGTCCGACGCTTTCCAGCAGCGAGTACTGTTCAATGCATCCAAGCTCTATGTGAGTCAGGCAAAAAAGGGAGGAAAATACAGCGAACTGCAACCAGTGTATTCTCTCAACCTGATAAATGATATCTTTGCGCATGATACTCCAGATTTCATCCACAACTACCGCATCGTGCACGATAAGGACAGCAATAAGATCATCGAAGGCTTGCATTTTACCTTCATTGAACTCCCTAAGTTCACTCCACATTCCATTGCCGATAAGCGCATGATGGTCTTGTGGCTCCGTTTCCTGACAGAAATAAATTCCAACACGAAGGATATTCCTGCCGACCTGCTCAATGACCCAGAGATTGGAAAAGCCGTAGAAGATCTTGAAGTTTCCGGTTTTACTGATGCCGAACTCAGAGCCTATGATAAATTCTGGGATTCGGTAAGTGTTGAAAGAACTCTTCTGGATGACAGATACCAGAAAGGAATGGAAGAAGGTATGGAGAAAGGCATGGAGAAAGGTAGAGCTGAAGGCATAGAAGAAGGCATGAACCAGCGAAGCCTTGAAATTGCCAGGAAGATGCTGGCAAAGGGTATGGATGAAGCGTCTATCATGGATATGACGGGGCTGACGGCAGAGGAGATAAAGCTGCTGAAAGTGGAGATGTAGATTACGAATATCTCTTTCAGATGCTGGCTCCATCCAAGAGTTTCCAGTATTTAGCTACAGCATCCGAAATCTCGCTTATTTTGATAAATTCATCGGCTGAATGGGAGCGGGAGGACTCACCCGGACCCAGTTTGAACGAAGGGAAGTGCATCAGAGCCTGGTCGCTGAGGGTAGGACTGCCGAATGGCTTCATGCCCATGGCTACACATTTCCTGATAAGAGGATGCGCCGGTCGATGCGGGATGACTTCAGACGGAAACTGTGCGCCTTCACCTCGCTCTTCAGGTGCTGGCAGATAAACTTGTAAACCTCCTCGTTGTCATAGAACTCGTTGGTGCGGATATCCACAAGCATCGTACACTTATCCGGAATCACATTGTGCTGGGTTCCGGCATTCACTACGGTAAGCGTCATCTTGGTAGGTCCCAGGAACTCGCTTACCTTCTCAAACTTATAGTCACGAATCCATCGCATATCATCCAATGCCTCGTAGATAGCGTTTACTCCCTCGTTGCGGGCAGCATGACCGCTCTTTCCGTGAGCAATCACATCCAGCACCATCAGTCCCTTTTCGGCAACAGCCGGGTTCATGCCGGTAGGTTCACCTACGATGGCAAGGTCGATATGCGGAAGCAAAGGCAGGGCACGGGTAATGCCATCCTTTCCCGAAACCTCTTCTTCGGCAGATGCCAGATAGATGAGATTATACTGCTGAGGCTTTGCGGTCAGCATTCTGAATATCTGGAGGAGCGAACAGAGTCCACCGCCGCAATCGTTGCTGCCCAAGCCGTAAAGTACACCCTCTTCTACATCCGGTGAAAACGGGTTGCGTGTCCATGAAGCCACAGGCTTCACGGTATCGATGTGAGCGTTGAGCAGCAGGGTAGGTCGGCTCTCATCGTAATGAGGGTCGATAATCCAGATGTTGTTCGCCTCACGATGAGGTTCGAAACCATATTTGCGGATGGTCTGCTCCATGATGTCGGCAGCATCCTTCTCGTTTCTGCTTACAGATGGGGTGGCGATAAGCTTTTTCAGCAAATCCACGGCATCGCTTACATATTCTTCTTGTGTCATCATAATCTCCCTATTTTTTGATTTCGAGGGCAAAGATACGAAAAAAAGAGCAGATAAAGTGGAAAAAATATCTTTTTATTTTGTGTTCTTGACAAATTCTATTATCTTTGCATCAGAATATAAATATAAGCTTATGCAGATTAATAGTCATCTTTCGGTACTGGTACATGATCTCGCCAAGAAATGGGGAGAGAAAACTGCTTTAACTTTCAGAAAGTTTGGCAGCGACCAGTGGCAATCGGTTTCATTCAACCTCTTTTCCTTAAGAGTGAAACAAGTGAGCAATGCCCTCCTGAATCTTGGGGCTAAACCTCTTGACAAAATTGCTGTCTTCTCGCAGAACTGTGTGCATTATCTGTACACCGACTTCGGTGCGTATGGTATCAGGGTTACCTCTGTGCCTTTCTATGCCAACAGCAGCGAGCAGCAGATTCAATATATGATTAATGATGCGCAGATTCGCTTTCTCTTTGTTGGCGAACAGGAGCAGTATGACAAGGCTCACCGTATCTTTGCCCTCTGTCCGTCTCTGGAACGTATCATCATCTTCGATTCCAGCGTGCGCATCAGTACACACGATCCTGCAGCCCTTTATTTCAAGGACTTCCTGAAGCTGGGAGAGAATCTTCCTCGTCAGACGGAGGTAGAGGAACTCTACAAACAGGCAAGTATGGATGATTTGGCTAATATCCTCTATACCAGTGGAACAACCGGAGATAGCAAGGGCGTGATGCTTACCTATAGCCAGTATTATGCTGCTTTGAAGGCAAACAATGAGTGCATTCCTGTTACCGAAAAGGACCGTGTCATTGATTTCCTTCCATTCACCCATATCTTTGAGCGTGGATGGGCATATCTCTGCTTGAGCGAAGGTGCCGAACTCATCATCAATACTTATCCTCATGAAATTCAGGAGAGTATGAGAGAGATGCATCCTACCTGTATGTGTAGTGTGCCACGTTTCTGGGAGAAGGTGTATATCGCCGTAAAGGCAAAGATGGATGATGCAGGTCCTATCCAGAAGAAACTCTTCTACCATGCCTTGGCAGTAGGAAAGAAGCGGAATATAGAATATCTGGCAAACTGCAAGCGCCCTCCTCTGACATTGGAGTTGGAATATAAGATTATCAACAAGACCATTTTGAGCATGGTTCGCAAGCAGTTGGGCTTGGAAAAACCTAATATCTTCCCTACAGCGGGTGCTTATGTAAGTCCGGAAGTAGAGGCATTTGTACATGCCATCGGTATCAATATGGTGGTGGGTTATGGTTTGACCGAGAGTCTTGCCACCGTATCTTGCGATCATTCTGACAAGAAACGCAGTCTGGGTTCTGTGGGGCGCCCTATCTCTTGCATTCAGGTAAAGATAGGTGAGGATAATGAGGTGCTCCTCAAGGGTCCTACCATCACTCCGGGATATTATCATCGTGATACCACCAATGCGAAGGCATTCGACAAGGATGGATTCTTCCATACCGGTGATGCCGGCTACTTGAAGGACGGCGAGCTTTATCTCACCGAGCGTATCAAGGACCTGTTCAAGACATCTAATGGTAAATATATCGCTCCGCAGCAGGTAGAATCGTTGCTCCTGGTAGATAAGTTCATCGATCAGGTGGCTGTTATTGCCGACCAGCGCAAGTTCGTATCAGCCTCGTCGTTCCAGAGTTCCGTCTCGTGGAGGACTGGGCACGTGAGCATCATATCGCCTTCACCTGCCGTGAAGATTTGTGTGCTAACGAGAAGGTGCAGAAGATGCTGATGGACCGTATCCAGATTCTCCAGCAAAATCTGGCTTATTATGAGCAGATTAAGCGCATTACCCTCCTGGCTCACCACTTCTCTATGGAGTCGGGTGAGTTGACCAATACCTTGAAGATTCGCCGCCCTATCATCAACAAGAACTACAAGGCGGAGATTGACAAGATGTATGAGGAGTAATCATAAAGTTTAAAGTTAAAAGTTAATAGTTAATGATTACAGCTGACCAGTTGAAGGATGTGATGGACAGAGCTGACGCTCTGCATCACTATCTCAATATAGACCAGAAGAAAGTAGAATTCGAAGAGGAGCAGCTCCGCACCCAGGCTCCTGACTTTTGGGAAGACCCGAAGTATGCTCAGGAGCAGATGAAGAAGGTGAAAGGTATCCAGAAATGGCTCGACGGTTATAAGACTGTACGTCTTTATGCCGATGAGCTGCAGCTTGCCTTCGACTTCTATAAAGACGAAATGGTGACCGAGGAAGAGGTGGATGCCGATTATGCCAAGGCGATCAAAGCCATCGAAGACCTGGAGTTGAAGAACATGCTTCGCCAGAAGGAAGACCCGATGGACTGCGTGCTCAAGATTAATTCCGGTGCCGGTGGTACAGAAAGCCAGGACTGGGCACAGATGCTGATGCGTATGTATATGCGCTGGGCTGAGGCTCATGGCTACAAGGTAACCGTCACCGATATGCAGGAAGGCGATGAGGCTGGTATCAAGAGCGTGACCATGACCATCGAGGGCGGCGAGTACGCTTATGGTTATCTGAAGAGCGAGAACGGTGTGCACCGACTGGTGCGTGTTTCACCTTTCAATGCCCAGGGCAAGCGAATGACCAGTTTCGCCAGTGTCTTCGTAACTCCGCTGGTAGATGATACCATCGAGGTGTATGTTGATCCAGCCAAGCTCTCCTGGGATACCTTCCGTTCGAGTGGTGCCGGTGGTCAGAATGTGAATAAGGTTGAATCCGGTGTCCGTCTGCGTTATTGGTATACCGACCCTGATACCGGTGAGGAAGAAGAAATCCTCATCGAGAACACCGAGACCCGTGACCAGCCAAAGAACCGTGCCAAAGCCCTGTTGCTCTTGAAGAGCCAACTCTACGACCGCGCCATGAAGAAGCGTCTGGAGGCCAAGGCTAAGATTGAGGCTGGTAAGAAGAAGATAGAGTGGGGAAGCCAGATTAGAAGTTATGTCTTCGACGACCGTCGTGTGAAAGACCACCGTACCAACTATCAGACATCGGATGTAGATGGCGTGATGGACGGCAAGATAGATGATTTCATCAAGGCATACCTGATGGAGTTCCCTACGAATGATGACGAACAACAATAATAATCTAAAAAATATACGACTATGAGTGGAAATAAAGACTTAAGAAGAGCCAAACATGAGGCTTATCAGAAGAAACAGGCTGCAAAAGGCGAGAAAGTAATCAAGTGGATATTCGGTGGCTTGATAGTACTCGGTATTCTTTTTGCCATCTATGCAACATCATTAGTATAAAACAATGAGTGGATTAGAAATAGAAAGAAAATTCCTCGTTAAGAAGGGCGACGCTTATAAAAGCGCCGCCTTTTCTTCTAGTCATATCCAGCAGGGATATATTCCTGCCGAGGGGGCTACGGTGCGGGTTCGCACACGGGATGAGAATGCTTACCTTACCATTAAGGGCAAGTCGGTAAATGGCGGCATGACTCGCTATGAGTTTGAAAAGGAGATAACGATGGACGAGGCGCAGCATCTTCTGCAGCTTTGTCAGGGTGGCGTCATCGATAAGCGTCGCTATCTTGTGAAAAGTGGCAGTCATACCTTCGAGGTAGATGAGTTCTATGGCGATAATGAAGGTCTGGTCATGGCAGAGGTGGAGTTGGCTAGCGAGACTGAAGCCTATGAGAAACCTGATTTCATCGGTATGGAGGTAACAGGTGACAAGCGATTCTACAATTCGCATCTCTTGGGCAATCCTTTCTCGAAGTGGCGTGATACCTTGCCGGCTGAATATCGTTAGAATATGTATCGAAAAAGTCATTTCTGCGTTCTAAAACGGATTAAATTGCATAAATATTACTAAATTTGTGTTTTTGCTTTCAAATAATTCATATATTTCAGAATTATTTTATAATTTTGCACGAAGGAAAATTAAAAAATAAGAAATTAGTAATAGAAAGATAGAAATGACTGATTCAAATAGAGGAAGTTTTGGTAGCAAGATTGGATTGATTCTTGCTACAGCAGGTGGCGCCGTAGGTTTGGGTAACGTATGGCGCTTCCCTTATATGGCTGGTCAGGAAGGTGGCGCCGCCTTTATTCTGGTATACATCGGAAGTGTGCTCCTGTTGGGCATTCCATGTATGATTTCTGAGTTTATCATCGGCCGTCATGGTGCCTCTAATACCGCACGTGCCTATACCAAACTCTCTAATGGTACTGCTTGGAAGTGGGTAGGCTATCTTGAGGTGCTTACCGGTTTCCTGATTACGGGCTATTATGCGGTGGTTTCGGGCTGGTGTCTGCAGTATGTCTATGCCAGCATCATGGGCGAACTGCATGGTGACCCAACCTTTGTGGCGAATTACTTCAAGGAGTTTTCTTCTGATCCTGTGCGTCCGGTTATGTGGACGGTAGCGATATTCCTGATTTGTCATTTCGTGATTATTCATGGTGTGCGCGGCGGTATAGAGAGGGCTTCTAAGGTGATGATGCCTCTTCTGTTCATCCTGCTTTTGATCATTGTGGTAGCAGCTTGTCTGTTGCCGGATGCAGGTAAGGGCGTGGAGTTCCTGTTGAAGCCTGATTTCGGAAAGGTAGACAGAAACGTGTTCCTGAATGCCTTGGGTCAGTCGTTCTATTCTATGAGTATCGGTATGGGCTGTATCTGTACCTATGCCTCTTACTTCAGCCGTCAGACCAATCTCTTTAAGAGTGCTTTGCAGATTTCCATCATCGATTTGCTGGTAGCAGTACTGGCTGGTCTGATGATATTCCCTGCAGCCTTCTCGGTAGGAGTATCACCGGATAGTGGTCCTTCGCTCATCTTTATCACTTTGCCGAATGTCTTTAATCAGGCGTTTGCATCGTTACCTGTACTGGGTTGGATTATCTCGCTGCTCTTCTACGTGTTGCTGTCGGTAGCAGCCTTGACCTCGCTGATGTCACTTCATGAGGTGAATACCTCTTTCTTCTACGAGGAGTTGAAGATAGACCGCAAGAAGGGTGCTACCATCGTTACGGTTTCCTGTGCCATCATCGGAGCCTTCTGTTCGCTCTCTTTGGGTGCAACAGATAAGCTTTCGTTCTTCGGAAAGGCGCTGTTCGATTGGTTCGACTTCGTTACGGGTCAGATATTCCTACCTCTGGCAGGATTCCTTACCTGTCTGTTCCTGGGTTGGTATGTACCTAAGCAGATCGTACAGGATGAGTTTACTAACTGGGGAACCTTGAAGGGCCGTCTCTTCGGTATTTATCTTTTCCTGATTAAGTTCGTTTGTCCTGTCCTCATCTTCCTGGTATTCCTGAACCAGTTTGGGGTCTTCGGATAAAGTATTTGTAATCGAATAGATAATATAATCAGATATAACTATATATAATAAGGTGTAGCATCTGCCGTTTCGTCGGAAAAAGCAAACACTACACATTAAAGATTTAGATAATGGAAACAAGAGGAAATTTTGGTAGTAAGTTGGGCGTTATTCTTGCCACAGCCGGCTCGGCAGTCGGTTTGGGTAATGTGTGGCGTTTCCCTTATATGGCAGGTCAGAATGGTGGTGCCGCCTTCATTCTCATCTATTTGGTATGTATCATCCTACTCGGATTGCCTGGCATGATGAGCGAATTCATCATCGGCCGTCATTCTGCATCCAATGCAGCCCGTGCTTATACCAATCTGGGTAAGCATAAGGCTTGGGGTGCTTTGGGCTTGATGGGTATCATCACCTCTATGATTATCCTGGGTTTCTATGCCGTAGTGGCTGGCTGGTGCCTGCAGTATCTCTATGCCAGTATCATGGGCGGTGTTCATGGCGATGCAGAGTATGTGAAGACCTATTTCCAGACCTTTTCAGCCGATCCTATCCGTCCTACCTTATGGGCAGTAGGTTTTATCCTGCTTACCCACATGGTGGTAGTACGCGGTGTGCGCAATGGTATAGAGAAAGCATCCAAGATACTGATGCCTATGCTCTTCTTCCTGTTGATTGTGATTGTGATAGCTTCCTGCTCTCTGCCGGGAGCGATGAAGGGAGTGGAGTTCCTGCTGAAGCCGGATTTCTCTAAGGTAGATGAAAACGTGTTGCTCGAAGCGCTGGGACAGGCGTTCTTCTCTTTGAGCATGGGTACGGCTTGTCTGTGTACTTATGCCTCTTACTTCAACAGACAGACCAATCTCTTGAAGTCTGCTACTCAGATTGTGACCATTGATACGGTAATCGCCGTATTGGCAGGTTTGATGATCTTCCCTGCAGCTTTCTCGGTAGGTGTGCAGCCAGACAGCGGTCCTTCGCTCATCTTCATTACCTTGCCAAACGTATTCCAGGAGGCTTTCGGTAACATGCCGGTTGTCGGTTATGTGATTTCGGTGTTGTTCTATGCTTTGCTTGTATTGGCAGCCCTGACTTCTACCATCTCGATGCACGAGATAGGTACCGCCTTTATTTATGAGGAGGGTAAGATAAGCCGTGCCAAGGGAGCCTGGTTCGAGACCGTCGTTTGCTGCATCATAGCTGTATTCTGTTCGCTCTCTCAGGGTGCCGTACCTGATTTGGGCTTCTTCGGCAAGGATTTCTTGAGCAATTGTGACAATTTTACTGCCCAGCTGCTCATGCCGTTGGGGTCGTTCATCACCTGTCTGTTCCTGGGATGGTATGTGCCAAAGAAGATAGTGCGTGATGAGTTTACCAACTGGGGAACCTTGAAGGGAACTCTCTTCCCTGTTTTCCTGTTCACCATCCGTTTTATCTGTCCAATCTGTATTTTCCTTATCTTCCTGCACCAGTTTGGTGTCATTTAGCAAAACCGGCAAACTTGCAGACAGGCTATCTTGCCCCTAGTAGGCAAGATACGGCTTGATTCTTTCTATTTCGGCAGGTGGAAAGTCTTTGAGTAGACGCAGCTCTTCAGCACTTTTCAGCGGACCATGGGTTCTGCGGTAGTTTACGATTTCCTTTGCCTGGTAAAAGTTCAGGTAAGGATGTTTGCGCAATTCGGTTAAACTGAGCTGGTTGACATTCATTTTTCTGATATGTTTTGCATCAATATTCATATAGTGGAGGGCTGTCTCGGGCACGCCTTCCACTTCTTGTATCTGGCTCATGGAAACAAAACCGCCTAACCGCTCTCTGTAACGGATGATGCTTCTGGCATAGTAAGAGCCTATGCCGGGAATTTTCTGCAGTTCGGTCGTATCAGCAGAATTGATGTTGATATACTGACCTTCTTTCAGTTTTCGTGGATAACTGTATTGGATAGTGTCTTTCTTCCTTTCTTCTCTAGTTCTTATAGCCGTCTCTTGATAGCCGTAGTTGTATCTTTCTCTTGGGTAAAAGTTGGCAGCCGGCTGGTAGTCTTTACCAATTCTGATAAAGGGCAGCAGTTTTTCGAATTGCTTCTTGGTTAGTCCGTAAACCCGTGCAAAGTCTCTAGGTGTCCTGAAGATACCTCCTTTATTTCGATATTTGATGATGCTTCTGGCTTGCCATGATTCCAGTCCCAGCCGTTGGAAATCAGATTGGCTTGCCGTATTGGGGTCAAAGGCGAATACCTCGCTCGACTGAAGTCCGTCTTCATAATAGCCTGGATGTTGCCGCGTGGCATGCCTGATGATACTATCGTTATGGGCTTGTTGTTTTTCTGAGGGCATAGTTTCTTTAGAACCTACAATGAAAATCATTGTGGTACTGACAACGAGCAGGGTCAGGATTATGAGTAATGCTCGCCGTTCATGGTAATTGATATAAAAAAAATCCTTTAAAAACTTCATAGGCTTACGGATTTTTAAGTTCTTGTGAAACCGAAATTTCGCCGACCATTTTGACCACGACCAAGGCAAATCCTCAGTGTTTACGGCACATCTGACGGCTTTTGGTCGGGATTACTGGACTCGAACCAGCGACCTCATCGTCCCGAACGACGTGCGCTACCAACTGCGCTAAATCCCGATATCTGCTGCAAAGGTACATTAAATAATGGATAATACCAACAAAAATAGACTTTTTTATCTTTTTTTGAAAGAAATTTCCCGAAAAATTTGCAGGAACCAGAAAAAAAGTATTACCTTTGCACCCGCAAATGATAAATTGCGATTTGTGAAAGTTGGTGCCATAGCTCAGTTGGTAGAGCAAAGGACTGAAAATCCTTGTGTCCCCGGTTCGATTCCTGGTGGTACCACTTCTTTATGAGACTGAATCTTCGTAACAGGATTCAGTCTTTTTTTATGCCCTTTTTAAAAAGTTTATTTTAATACTTGTGCTAACGTTTGCGATAATGAAA
>ENA-OQHU01000019-OQHU01000019.1-human-gut-metagenome-genome-assembly--contig:-NODE-19-length-33270-cov-2.277555_pt1 | contig 33270 bp, 32 predicted proteins | sample MGYA00242568_ERZ504729 | MGnify/ENA primary metagenome ERZ504729 (study PRJEB26092, sample SAMD00036223) | human gut metagenome | host: Homo sapiens | study: EMG produced TPA metagenomics assembly of... | reverse complement strand
TCTTTCTTTCTTCCTCCATCCATCAATAATTAGTTTTCTACAATCATCAGCATGTCGCCACTCTCGAGTTCCTCTTCCCTATCAAGCACCATGTTGCGGATGCCCTGGTTGAAGATGTTGGCGCGCTTGTTGCTACGAGTCACAACAATGGTATCGTCCAGTCCTACATGATGATAACTGTCGCCAAGAGCCTCGATGAGTTCTGCACCCGGCATCTCCCTGATATCCGAGAAACCAGAGAAACGGATTTTAGGCAGTTGGGTAATGTCATCGTGGGTAATCATCTGACGGATGCGGGTAGCATTAAAGAGAATACCCGACTGCTGACTCTGGCGGACTACCTCGTTCAAATCGCACTCATAAACCGACAGTCCATATCCCTGGAGCATCGCAGCAGAAAGGGCTGGTGATTCTTCCTCACCAACAGGAGGCAACTGTGCCTTATCGCCAATCAGCAAGAGGCGGTCGTTACGTCCCTGATACACAAAATGAATCAGATCATCTAGCAGACAACCGCTGCCAAAGGTGGTTCCGCCCAATCCCAGATTGGCAATCATCGAAGCCTCATCCACCATAAAAAGCGTATCAGTATAGAGATTATCATTGAGATTGAACTGTCCATCCACTCCGGCAAACGCCTTTTCGCGATAGATGCGGCGATGAATGGTATAGGCAGGCATCCCGCTGTTCAGAGAGAAAACCTTAGCCGCCCTACCCGTAGGAGCAAGGAGCATCACCTTCTGGCGAACAGCACGGAGCGTACGGACGATAGCACCCGAGAGCGACGTCTTACCGGTACCCGCACTACCCCGGAGAATCATCACAGCATGAGGATTACTATCCGTCATAAACTGCACGAAAACATCGAGCGCCTGAGCCTGTTCTGAGGTTGGCGGAAAGCCAAATTGCTGTAATATCTGATATTTTAACTCTTCAATGTTCATATTTCGAAAACTTTTAGTATCTTTGCAGAAAATTTACTGCACCTATTTGCTGTGCAAAAGTAATAATACTTTTTGAAATGAGAAAAAGAATAAAGAATAATTATATTTTGGGAGCATGCGTCATCATCATGATGCTACTCTGTATTCTGAGTGTGAGCCAGCCCATCCGCTTCCAGAAGGCCATGGCTAGCAGAGAAGCAGAGGTGAAGGAGAAACTGATGCAGATACGTCAGGCTGAAGAGAAATACAAGGCGAAACACGGCGTATATACAGGAGATTTTCCGACACTGGTAAAAGGCAAGTACTTACAGGAAGATGCTCAATACATTCCCTATGCCGACGGTAAGAAGTTTACACTTGCTGCCACGGTTATCGTAGGAAAAAGCGGTAAGCAGATTCCGGTGATGGAATGTGGGGCCGGTTATGAAACCTTCCTCGACGGACTTGATGAAGGTTCCATCCAGCAGAAGATAGAGGAGGCCAACTATGCCGGCAACTATCCCGGACTCAAGATAGGCGATTTAACGACAGATAATAACAACGCAGGTAATTGGTAACAGATATGCAAATAAAAGGTAACAACATTCAGCAAGCACGACTCACCATCCGCGTGAGCAGAAACACCCTCAGTTTTTCGGTAGTTGACCGTGAAGCTGAGCATCAGCTCATCTATGAACCTTATACTGTAAAGAGTGGTGTTTCGATGGCAGCCAACTTGCGTCAGGCTTTCAAGGAGAGTACTCTCCTGCAGCGGGGATACCAGAAGGTACGCGTATATCTCGATTCGCCTATCCTGCTGGTTCCTATCGAAGAATTTCATGAAGAGGATATCGATGTGCTCTATCAGCATGCCTTCAACAGCCATAACAGCGATGCCATTCTCTACAGAGTGCAGCCGGAACTGAATGCGGTAGCGGTATTCCCTATCAACAAGGATTTGAAGATGGTGGTAGAAGACAACTTTAAGGATGTTCGCTTCACACCTATCATGCAACCGATGTGGCACTATCTGCATCATCGCAGTTTCACCGGCATTCACCGCAAGCTCTATGTTTATTTCCACGACAAGAAGCTGGACGTTTTCGGTTTCGAGAAGAACCGTTTCAAATTCTTCAACTCGTTCAATGCCGAGCATGCCAAGGATGCCCTCTATTTCATTCTCTATGTATGGAAGCAGTTAGGATTCAACCAGATGCAGGATGAGTTGCATGTATCAGGCAATGTTCCGGACAAGGACTGGTTCCTCTACAACACGAAACTCTACATCAAGAAGACCTTCATTCTGAACCCTGCCGCCGAATTCAACCGTGCGCCCATCACAGAGATTAAAGGTCTGCCATTCGATTTGATGGCACTGTACCTAAGTAAGTAAGACAAGAGTTGATAGTTAAAAGTTGATTGTTAAGAATTCAACAGAATAGCTTATCATAAAGTTCAATGTTCAACATTCAAAGTTCAAAGTAAATATGAGAATCATAACAGGACAATATAAGGGACGCCATTTCGACATTCCACGTTCGTTTAAGGCGCGTCCGACAACAGATTTTGCAAAGGAGAACATCTTTAATGTTCTGCAGGGATATATTGATTTCGAAGATACCTCTGCCCTCGACCTTTTTGCCGGTACGGGCAGCATTTCGCTCGAACTGGTATCACGAGGCTGCAGCCGGGTAATCAGCGTAGAGGCCGACCGCGATCATGCCAACTTTATACGCCAATGTTTTCAGAAGTTGGGCGAAGACAAGGATATTCTGATTCGTGGTGATGTATTCCGTTTTCTGAAGACCTGCAAGCAGAAGTTTGACTTTATCTTTGCCGATCCTCCATACGCTCTGAAGGAGTTGCCGCAGATTCCAGACCTCGTTCTGAATGGCGACTATCTCAACGAAGGAGGCATCTTCGTCTTTGAGCATGGCAAAGACTATGATTTCTCCGAGCATCCACGATTCCTGGAACACAGAAGTTACGGAAGCGTAAACTTCTCAATATTCAGATAGAAAAAATCCCCGTTTGCACCAGACAAGATGCAAACGGGGATTTATTCGTTACAGCAGCGGCGAGAGCAATCTTACCGTACTCTCGAAAAGGCGCTGCAGGAACGGACGTTTTACGAAATAAGATACATCATCTACCAGGATGCTCTTCGCCTCATCCCGCAGATAGACAGCCTTCACGCGCTGTGCCATCCCCTCATCAAAGAAGAACGCATTCGCTTCGAAATTATTCTCAAAACTTCGGAAGTCAATATTCGTACTGCCTATCGTACAGAGATCATCATCGCTCACCAGCAATTTACTATGATTAAAGCCTGCCGTATAGAGATAAACCTTTACGCCAGCCTCTATCGCTTCCATCACATACGAACGTGATGCCCACTCTACCAGTTTGGCATCAGCATGACGAGGCAACATCAGACGGATATCCACACCCGCCAGAGCTGCTGTTCTCATGGCAAACAATACAGGTTCGGTTGGCAGGAAATAAGGCGTTTCCATATACACATACTTCCGGGCCTGAAGCAGGATACGGACATAGCCCTGCATGATATCAGGCCAAGGACTGATAGGACTGCTCGTAACTATCTGTACGAGACAATTGTTGTGGATATGCACACTGACCGGTGGATAATACTGGCGATTGGTAACCAACGTACGGTCTACGAAATACCAGTCTACCAGAAAGGCTCTCTGAATGGCGTAAACTCCACCGCCCTCAATACGGAGATGCGTATCGCGCCAGGCCTGTTTCTTATCACCCTTCACATAGCGCAGAGCTATATTCATGCCGCCGATAAAGCCCACTTTACCATCTATGACACAGAGTTTGCGGTGGTTACGATAGTTTACCTTACTCGTAAAAGCCGGAAAGCGGACTGGCATGAACGAATGTACATCAATACCTGCATCACGCATACGTTCAAAGAATTCATCCTGCACCTTCCAGCAGCCTACATCATCATAAATCAGTCGCACCTCCACTCCCTGCTCCGCCTTATCAATCAAGGCATCAGCTATCAGATATCCCAAGGCATCGGCTTCGAAGATATAGGTATCGAGATGAATATGATGCTTTGCCTGTCCTATATTATATAATAAGGTGAGGAAGAAATCATAGCCATCAGTATAAATATCCACCTGATTATCTTTAAAAGGCAGCGCCCAACTCTGGTTGGCAAAGAGATTCATCAGCGGTTTATTGCTGTCTGGCAGGTGAAGATTCTCCTGCTCTACGAACTCGAGCATGGAGCGCTTGGTGAGCTGGTCCATACTGCGGTCGCTGATAAGCCGTTCCTTGCGGGTATTCTGTCCGAAGAAGAAATAGAAGATAATACCCACAAAGGGGATGAAGAAGAAGACCAATATCCATGCCATCGTCTTGGCGGGCTGACGATTGTCCATCAAGACGGTGATGATAGCCGGAACGGTTATCACGACATAAAGCAACAGATATATCCAGTGAAAATAAATCATATAGCATTTCTCCTTTTAAATCTCTAATACTTCATTACAGAGTTCCTCCCCACAGAACAGGAGTTCCGGTTAATTGAAGATATTGTTTGCCTGACTCGCCAGAAGCGTGTTCATCTGCTTGAGTTTCATAAACTCCTGCAGCAGTTCACGATTGGTCGGATTCCTGGCAAACTCCTGCTGTACCTCAATAATACGCTGAGCAATATAATGAGTGCGGAAACTCAAGATGTCTTTAAAGACAAACTGACGGAGCTTATCGGCGCTCATCTTCATCTGCAGACTAGCCGTAGATACCTCCTGGTCACCTGTAGGCAAACCTGCCAACCTGCTGATTTCCGGATTCGGATGATTGGCAAAATAAGTTTCGGCGACAAAATCATCTTCTTTTCGAGATGTTCCACAGCCTCCTGCATAATCTGATTATATAAATCATTATGAAACTTAAAGCCATCTCCACCCAAATCAAGACTGATATACTGGGCCACAGCTACCTCCACATCATTTCCGTCTACATCCTGTACTGTGATGAGCTGGTCGCCATGATGAATAATCAACTGTACCAGAAGTCCTTCTACTTCCAGAAGTTTATCCAGTGGGGTAACCGCTCTCATAGCTGATTGCACCTGCTGCGCTGCCGCTACAGGCGAATCTTTCAATCCCGCTGCACGTCGCTCTGCCTTTACCTGCTCACTCATACCGTTGCGCACAAAATTGTTCAAGGCATTCACGATAATTGCCTCGTTCACGCCCAAACGGTGAGAACAGTCAGTGATATAAGAAGCGCGCGTTATCTGATTCTTGATTTTCGAGATGCTCTCTACAATCGAATTGATAGCCTGGCTTCGCTTTACAGGGTCTGTCACGCCGCGTAGCAGAATATCGGTCTTAAACTGTATGAAGTCGGTCTGATTCTCCTGAATATATCTTCTGAAATCCTCTGCCGAATGACTGCGGCAAAACTATCTGGGTCATTACCGTCAGGGAGGAAGAGTACCTTTACGTTCATCTCTTCTTCGAGCAGCATATCGGTACCTCGCAGCGCAGCATGAATACCCGCATTATCGCCGTCATAGAGAAGAACGATATTACTGGTAAAGCGGTGCAGCAATCTAATCTGATGCACGCTCAGCGCCGTACCCGAGTTGGCCACAACATTTTCGATGCCACACTGATGCATCGAGATAACATCGGTATATCCTTCCACCATAAAGACACAATCCTCCTTGCTATCGCCTTCTTGGCCTGATAGAGTCCATAGAGTTCGCGCTCCTTATGATAGATAACGCTATCAGGCGAGTTGACATATTTCTGGCTGATGCCCTTGGTTCTGCTGTCGAGCACTCGTCCGCCAAAAGCCACTACCTTGCCGCTCACGCTGAACCAGGGGAAGATGGCTCTGCCCGAGAAACGGTCAAGAACTTTATCCTCACCCGACTTATTGCCGGCTTCGTCCTTATCCACCTTGAAGCAGAGTCCCGTATCAACCAGATATTTCGGATTATAACCAGCCGCCTTAGCCGCCTCAGCAAGAGCAGTACGCTTAGGGAGCGCAAAACCCAACTGGAATTTTCTGATGATATCATCCCTGAAACCTCTTCCTCGGAAATAGGCCATACCGATAGCGATACCATCCACATCATGCAAGAGAATATCCTGGAAATATTTCGCTGCCCAATCGTTGACGATAAACATGGATTCTCTTTCGCTCTCGCGCTGTTTTTCTTCGTTGGTCAGTTCCCGCTCCTGAATTTCTATTTTATATTTCTTGGCGAGCCAGCGAAGGGCATCGGGATAGGTCATCTGTTCCAGTTCCATCAGAAAGTTGATTGCATTGCCTCCCTTTCCACAGGTAAAGCAATGACAGATACCTCTTGTTGGAGATACGGAGAAAGATGGATTGGAATCGTTATGAAAAGGACACAAGCCGACATAATTGATGCCACGCTTCTTGAGCGTAACAAATTCAGATACCACCTCTTCTATCTTGGTGGCATCCATAATTTTTGCTATCGTCGGTCTGTCTATCATTATATATATTCTTTTTTCTGTTTTTACTATGCAAAATTACTATTTTTCTTTGAAAACACAAAGAGAAACGGACAGAAAAGTAAAAATGAAACATATTAAAAAACTAAAGATTACATAAAATAAAGTATATCCGGATAGTTTTGGCTACCTTTGCAACCGGCAAAAACACATTGCTGACAATCGGAAAATAACAACAAAATAAATAAACATGAAACTAAACAACATCAAGCAAACATTCCTGGCTGGCGCTGCCCTGCTCTCAACAATCAGCATGAGCGCAGCCGACAGATTTGTGAATTTCAAGCAAGGAGACTTGCTGCTGAATGCCAATAACCGGGTAGAAATCTACATGGATACCAACGACTGCAAAGGAGTGAGCTATGCTGCTCATGCCCTGCTGAAAGATATAAAAAGTGTGAGTGGAGCCACAGCCACCCTCACCTCGAATGCCGGTTTTCTGAAAAAAGCGACACAGTCCGACCAGCTATCCTCGTAGGCACTATCGGCCATTCTGCAGCCATCGACCAACTGGTGAAACAGAAGCGCATCAACGGAAATCTGCTGAAGGGCAAACGTGAAAAGTTTATTATCACGCTCATAGATGGTCAACTCGTCATTGCTGGCAGCGACCGACGAGGCACCATCTACGGCATCTACGAACTCTCGCAGCAGATGGGCGTATCGCCTTGGTATGACTGGGCAGACGTACCTGTAGAGCATCACGATTCCATTTTCGTAAACAAGGGTATCTATACAGATGGCGAACCTGCCGTACGTTATCGCGGCATCTTCCTCAACGACGAGGCACCTTGCCTAACGTCATGGGTAAAGAACACCTACGGCACCGGATATGGCGACCACCGTTTCTATCAGCGCGTCTTCGAACTGGTATTGCGACTGAGAGGTAACATGATGTGGCCTGCCATGTGGGGCTGGGCTTTCTACGCAGATGACCCGGAGAACGAGAAGACGGCAGATGAAATGGGCGTAGTGATGAGTACTTCCCATCATGAACCGATGGCCCGCAACCACCAGGAATACGCCCGCAACCGAAAGGGATGGGGACCATGGAACTATCAGAAGAACAAGGCAAACCTACAGAAGTTCTTCCGTGAAGGCATTGAGCGAATGAAAGGAACAGAACAGATTGTAACCATCGGAATGCGCGGCGACGGCGATGAAGCGATGAGTGAAGAGGCTGATACTAAGCTGATGACCAACATCATCAACGACCAGCGCAAGATTATCGCTGACGTAACCGGCAAAAAGGCTAGCGAAACCCCACAGGTTTGGGCACTATATAAAGAGGTATTAGATTACTACGACAAGGGCATGAAGGTGCCTGATGACGTAACCCTCCTGCTCTGCGATGACAACTGGGGTAACGTGCGCCGTGTGCCGAATGCCAAGGAACGCAAACACAAAGGCGGTTGGGGCTTATACTATCACGTAGATTACGTAGGTGCTCCAAGAAACTCAAAGATGCTCAATGTAACTCCTGTGCAGAATCCTTGGGAGCAGTTGACGCTTGCTTACGAGAATGGCATTGACCGTCTCTGGATTCTCAATGTTGGCGACCTCAAGCCGATGGAATATCCTATCAGCCAGTTTATGGACATGGCTTGGAATCCACATAAATACGATGTAAACAACATCACCCGTCATACCCGCGACTGGTGCGCACAGCAGTTTGGTGAATCGCAAGCTGATGAAGCTGCCCGCATTCTGAACCTCACCTGCAAGTACAACGGCCGCTGCACCCCTGAGATGCTCGACAAGAACACCTACAGTCTGGAAAACGGAGAATGGCAGGAGGTGGTAAATCAGTATCTCCAGCTCGAAGCCGATGCGCTGCGCCAGTACAACTGTCTGCCGGCATCCTATCACGATGCCTATCGCCAGATCATCCTCTTCCCTATCGAGCTGATGAGCAATCTGCATCAGATGTACTTTGCCCAGGCACAGAACCATGCCCTCTATAAGCAGGGCAATCCGAAGGCGAATGTATGGGCTGATGAATGCGAGCGCCTCTTCAAGCGCGATTCCCTCATCTGCGACTATTACAATCATAAGATGGCTGGCGGCAAGTGGAACGGCATGATGACCCAGAAGCATATCGGCTATAAGAGTTGGAATGATGATTTCGAGAAGGATACCTGTCCGGAACTCTTCCGGGTAAGCTCCAAGGATGGAGTGATTATCAGCGAAAACAACGGCGTGGTAGAAATCGAAGCTCCTTACTATAGCAGCAAGACGGATGCTGCCGAGGCAAAATGGACAGAGATTCCATTCATGGGCAAAAGTGTAGCCGGTGTCACCCTGATGCCATACACCAAAAGCGTAAAAGGAGCCAGCCTCACCTACAGGTTCAAGATGAACGCTCTGGCACGCCAAGGCGCATCATCTGCTACTGACAGCAAGAAGGTACGCATACATATTATCACCAAATCTACCCTTGATTATCAGAACAAGGGCGGCATGACTTATGGCGTAAGCGTAGATGGAGCCGAGCCGGTCGTCGTCAACTTAAATCATAATCTGAACGAGAAGCCGGAGAATATCTACAACATCTACTATCCTACGGTAGCCTCCCGCATCATCGACAAGGTGATAGAAATAGAACTGCCCGTTACAGGCGATGGCATCCATACCCTTACTCTCACGCCAAACGATCCTGCCATTATTTTCGAGAAGATTGTGATAGATGGAAGAGAAGGTAAACAGAGAGTCAAGGTGATATAATCTGCCGGATAAAAGCATTAATATAATATAAATCTCCCAACATTTCAGATAGAAAAGTTGGGAGATTTCATTTTTCTCGTACCTTTGCAGTATATGTTAAATTAATACTGAAATTATGTTTAGTGGAATCGTAGAAGAAATGGCTACCGTCGTAGCTATCAGACATGATAAGGAGAACATCGACTTTACGTTGAAGTGCTCTTTCGTTGATGAACTCGGCATCGATCAGAGCGTGGCTCATAATGGTGTGTGCCTCACCGTAGTGGAAATAAAAGATGGCACGTATATCGTTACCGCCATGAAGGAAACCCTGGACCGCAGCAACCTGGGACTGCTCAAGGTAGGCGACAAGGTGAACGTAGAGCGTTCTATGGTGATGAACGGCCGTCTGGATGGTCATATCGTACAGGGACACGTGGACGAGACTGCCAAATGTATCGCAATGAAAGACGCTGATGGCTCTACTTATTTTACTTTCGAATATGAGCTCAATCAGGAAATGGCAAGAAAAGGCTATTTCACGGTGGACAAGGGCAGCGTTACCGTTAACGGCGTTTCGCTCACCGTCTGTGATCCTACAGACAACACATTTACCGTTGCTATCATTCCTTATACCAGAGAGAATACCAACTTCTGCGACATCGAAGTGGGAACGGTAGTGAATATCGAATTCGACATTCTGGCAAATATATCGCTCGACTCAAGAGCTTTGAATAAGCCAGCAAAGTTAAGTACGGACGTTCTAAAAAACTTGCACATTTCTTGCGTTTTGCGCACAAAGCAAGACTAAATGGACATTTTTTTAATAAAATATTTGCGTAAGCCATAAAAAAGTGTTACTTTTGCCCCTGTGTTTTGTCCCAAATTGAACATTGGACAGTAACTTATTAGACGATAGCAAGTCTGACAATCGCACTAGACGACGTACAACTTGAGTACTGAGCACTAACAAACTTAGGAAATTATAACAATAACCATTTTTAAAAATATGAGTTTAAAAATCGTAGTACTTGCCAAGCAAGTACCTGACACAAGAAATGTGGGTAAGGATGCGATGACCGCCGAAGGCACAGTAAATCGCGCTGCCCTTCCTGCAATCTTCAATCCTGAAGATTTGAACGCATTGGAGCAGGCTCTCCGATTGAAAGAGCAGAATCCAGGTTCTACAGTTGGTATTTTGACTATGGGTCCTCCACGTGCTGGCGAAATCATCCGCCAGGGTCTTTATCGTGGTGCTGATACGGGTTGGTTGCTTACCGACCGTCTCTTTGCCGGTGCTGACACATTGGCTACTTCCTATGCCCTTGCTACTGGTATCCAGAAGATTGGTGACGTTGACATCGTGATCGGTGGTCGCCAGGCTATCGATGGTGATACAGCTCAGGTAGGTCCGCAGGTGGCTCAGAAGTTGGGATTGAACCAGGTAACCTACGCAGAGGAAATCCTCAAGGTAGAGGATGGCAAGGCTACTATACGCCGCCTCATTGATGGTGGTGTGGAGACTGTTGAGGCTCCATTGCCATTGGTTATCACCGTAAACGGAAGTGCTGCTCCATGTCGCCCATGCAACGTGAAGCTCGTAATGAAATATAAATACGCTACCTGCCCTATGGAGCGCAAGGGTGATGAGCCTTGGGCCAACCTCTATGAAGAGCGCCCTTACCTCACTCTGAACCAGTGGAGTGTTGCCGATGTTGACGGCGACCCTGCACAGTGCGGTTTGAGCGGTCACCTACCAAGGTGAAGGCCGTGAAGAACATCGTGTTCCAGGCTAAGGAAAGCAAGACCTTGACCAGCAGCGATGAAGACATCGACGGACTGATGAAGGAATTGTTGAACGAAAGTATTATCGGATAATTTTGAAAAGACAATGAACAACGTATTTGTATATTGCGAGGTAGAAGGCACAACCGTTGCCGAAGTATCTCAGGAATTGCTCACCAAGGGTCGTAAGCTCGCTAACCAGCAGGGCGTGGAGCTCCATGCTATCGTGGCTGGTACCGGCATCAAGGGTCAGGTAGAGGATCAGATTCTCCCTTATGGTGTAGATAAATTATTTGTTTTCGATGCTGAGGGATTGTTCCCATATACTTCAGCTCCTCATACAGACATTCTCGTCAACCTCTTCAAGGAGGAGAAGCCTCAGATTGCATTGATGGGTGCTACCGTTATCGGTCGCGACCTCGGTCCTCGTGTTTCTTCTTCATTGACCAGCGGTCTTACTGCCGACTGTACAGAACTTGAAATCGGTGATTACGACGATAAGAAGAGCGGCAAGCACTATGAGGGTCTGCTCTATCAGATTCGTCCTGCCTTCGGTGGTAACATCGTAGCTACTATCGTAAACCCAGACCACCGTCACAGATGGCTACAGTCCGCTCTGGCGTGATGCAGAAGAGCATCTACGAGGGTGAGTGCAAGAAGGAAGTAGTTTACCCTGAGGTAAGCAAGTATGTTCCTGCTGAGGACTTCGTAGTAAAGGTACTCGACCACCACGTAGAGGCTGCCAAGCACAACCTGAAGGGTTCTGCCATCGTCGTAGCCGGCGGTTATGGCGTAGGAAGCAAGGAAGGCTTCGACCAGCTCTTCGAATTGGCTCATCTCCTCCATGGTGAGGTAGGTGCTTCCCGTGCTGCAGTAGATGCAGGTTGGGTAGATCACGACCGTCAGATTGGTCAGACTGGTGTTACCGTTCATCCTAAGGTATATATCGCTTGCGGAATCTCTGGTCAGATTCAGCACATCGCAGGTATGCAGGATTCAGGCATCATCATCTCTGTAAACAACGATCCTGATGCTCCAATCAACAAGATTGCCGATTACGTTATCAACGGCAATGTTGAGGATGTGGTTCCTAAGCTCATCAAGTACTACAAGCAGAATTCTAAGTAATCTGCATTACACATTATTTAAATAAGAAAAGCAAAATGGCTAATTATTATACAGACCATCCTGAGATAGAGTTCCACTTGAATCATCCGCTTATGAAGCGTGTTGTGGACTTGAAGGAAAGAAATTATGTAGAAAAAGACCAGTTTGAAGATGCTCCTGTCAACTACGAGGATGCCATCGAGAACTACAAGCGATTGCTGGATATTACCGGCGATGTAGCTGCTAACATCATCGAACCAAACTCTGAGGATGTTGACCTCGAAGGTCCACACTTGGAGAATGGCCGCATGATCTATGCCAGCAAGACATTCGAGAACCTCGATGCTACCCGCAAGGCTGGCCTCTGGGGCTTGTCTATGCCTCGCCGTTACGGCGGCTTGAACCTGCCTAACGCCATCTTCTCTATGGCTTCTGAAATCATTGCTGCTGCCGATGCCGGTTTCCAGAACATCTGGTCTCTCCAGAGCTGTATCGATACACTCTATGAGTTCGGTTCTGAGGAGCAGCGCCAGAAGTACATCCCTCGCATCTGCGCTGGCGAGACCATGAGTATGGACTTGACTGAGCCTGATGCAGGTTCTGACTTGCAGCGCGTAATGCTGAAGGCTACACAGGATGAGGACGGCACATGGCGTCTGAACGGTGTGAAGCGTTTCATCACCAATGGTGACTCAGACATCCACCTGGTTCTGGCTCGTTCTGAAGAAGGCACCAAGGATGGTCGTGGTCTTTCTATGTTCATCTACGACAAGCGTGATGGCGGCGTAACCGTTCGTCACATCGAGCACAAGTTGGGTATTCACGGTTCTCCTACCTGCGAGTTGGTTTACAAGAATGCCAAGGCTGAGCTTTGCGGTAACACCCGTCTCGGATTGATTAAGTACGTAATGGCTTTGATGAACGGTGCCCGTCTGGGTATCGCAGCTCAGAGTGTAGGTGTTGAGCAGGAGGCTTACAACGAGGGCCTGGCTTATGCCAAGGAGCGTGCTCAGTTTGGAGAGAAGATCATCAACTTCCCAGCTATATACGACATGCTTTCAAGAATGAAGGCTAAGTTGGATGCAGGCCGTTCACTCCTCTACTGCTGCGCTCGCTACGTAGATATCTACAAGGCTTTGGAAGACATCGCCCGCGACACTAAGCTCACTCCAGAGGAGCGTCAGGAAATGAAGAAATACACCCGCTTGGCTGATGCATTTACTCCATTGGCTAAGGGTATGAACTCAGAGTATGCCAACCAGAATGCATACGATGCCATCAGCATTCACGGTGGTTCTGGTTTCATCATGGAGTACAAGTGCCAGCGCCTGTTCCGTGATGCCCGCATCTTCTCTATCTACGAGGGAACCACCCAGCTTCAGGTAGTAGCAGCTATCCGCTACATCACCAACGGCACTTATCTCAGCATCATCAAGGAGATGTTGGAGAATGAGGTATCAGATGACTTGAAGTCATTGAAGGAGCGTGTAGCTAAACTCGTAGAACTTTACGAGGCAGCCATCAACAAGGTGAAGGAAGCAAACGATCAGGCAGTTCACGACTTCCTGGCTCGCCGTCTCTACAACATGACTGGCGACATCGTAATGTCTCTTCTCATCCTCGACGATGCTACCAAGGCACCAGAGATGTTCCAGAAGAGTGCCAATGTTTATGTTCGCATGGCAGAGGAGGAAGTTCTCGGTCATTCAGCATACATCCAGAACTTCAAGGCAGAAGACTTGGAGAGCTTCAAGGCATAAGATTATCATTACAAATATTATATAAAAAGTCCGTGGGAATTTGCTTTCCTACGGACTTTTTCATTTTATTTTTTCTTCTTTGTATTACTTCGAGTCATTGTTGGGTCTGCCACAAATTTTTGCTGCGGATGTCTTACCGTAAACTTATTCGCTTCATGGTTCGACCTAAAAGTTGGTGTATAGTCGTACAACTAAAGAGGGTTGCCACTAGGCTCAGCAGACCTTCCGACTGCAGTCAGCAGACCTGCTGACTAGGCTCAGCAGAGCTGCTGACTGCAGTCGGAATCTTCTAGAAACAGGCTTCGTATACTTAATATATTAGTTCATTGAATCTGATTAAACGCCTTTCGTTACTTACCCAGTCGTCTCGGTGCGTTTATTCAGTCATATTAGGCTTTAGCAGTAAACAATAATCTCTTTTTATAATCACAGCCATTCCCGAAAAGTGAAACAAATAACCAAAATCGGAAATAGGGATTTTCCCTTCTACTTTAGGGAATCCTTCTCTTTTTATTTCAAAAGAAAGCTGTACTTTTGCAACCATAAAACAATATAATAACTTATAAAAACAGTTTAGCTTATGAAAAGGAATGATTGGATGGCGCTCATCGCCACAACCATATTGATGTTTGCCGTATGCCTCTCGGCTTCGGCTAAAGGAAAAAGAAACGTAGAGCGCGGAATGACCAAACAAGAAGTGATTGCCATCTTGGGAGAGCCTAAGCTCACCAGTTTCGACATGTATGGGGACAAATGGGAATATGCCAAATATAATAATCTGTTTGGAGATTCCAAGTACATCACGGTCTTCTTCGACAGAAACGGAAAGGTTGTGCAGTACGATACAAGAATCATAGAACCCAACAGCCAGACATCGAATGTACAGCAGTCACACCCAACTCCACCCCTCTACGATGGAAGATGTGATCCAGATGGCAGAATGGATTACGGCTATTGTCTCGATGATGCTTCCTTCTCCAAACTATATAATAAGGTGAAGAAGGCAAGCTTTGATGACAACAAGTTCGACCTGATAGAAGTGGCTAGCCTCGGCTGTTACTATTCTTGTGCCCAAGCCGTCAGCATGATGAATATATTCACTTTTGGTGACAGCAAGATGAAAGCCCTCAGACTGATGGCTCCCCATATCATAGATTTGCAGAATGCCACTATCATCTATCAGCAATTCAGTTTTGAAAGCGAAAAGCAAAAGGTAGGAGAAATATTAAGAAGCAGCAGAATATCTCCTCAAAACTTGCATATTCAATGAAAAAGCATTAATTTTGCAGTCAAAAATTGCAAAATAAATGAATACAAAGATATTATCAAAAGACAAAGACCCGATGGGTGCCGCTATCCTTGATTATCAGAAATCGGGAAGAGCAGGAAGATTACGTGTGCTCTCCTCTATGTTCGAAGAGGACGAAATGCCGGTGAAACATCTCTTCAGAAAAGTTGAGGAGATGCCGATGCTGGAGCAGAAGGCCTTGCAACTCACAAAAGGGCGTGTACTGGATATCGGAGCCGGCAGCGGCTGCCATACGCTCGCCTTGCAGGAGAAGGGCTTGGAGGTAAAAGCCATTGATATTTCTCCTCTGAGCTGCGAAGCGATGGAACTGAGAGGAGTAAAGGATGCGGAATGCATCAATCTTTTCGATGAACATCTGGAAACAGGCTTTGATACCATCCTCCTCCTGATGAACGGCACTGGCATTGCTGGGAAAATAGAAAACCTCCCTACCCTCTTCAACCGTCTCAAGGCTTTGCTCAACAAGGGCGGACAGATTCTTATCGATTCCTCCGACCTCAAATATATCTACGAAAATGAAGACGGAAGTTTCGACATCAATCTGAATGGTGCCTACTATGGTGAAGTGGATTATCAGATGATTTACAAAGACATTAAGGGAGACTGTTTCGACTGGCTCTACGTAGATTTCCCATTGCTCAAATCCATCGCCGAAACCTGCGGTCTGCATGGAGAACTCGTGGCAGAAGGCGAACATTACGACTATCTGGCTAGGATTTTCTAAGCATACAAAGATAAAAGGAGTTAAGATGATGGTCTTAACTCCTTTTTATCTTTTCTTTCTATTTAATCGTCGAAATCGTAACGTCCGAAAAATCATTCATATAATCCAGAATCTCCAGCGTATGGAACCCCCGTTTGGCTTTTATTTCAATGCTCGCCTCCACAAATTCTTCCTTAGAAAATCTCCGTTCTTTCAGTTCGTAAGAATGAACTTCCATGCCTTTCTGTTTGATTTTACTGATGAATTCCTTCACGCTGTCCCTTGATGGAGCAGAGAAATTCAGTTCGATGGTAGAGGTTCCCAACTGCGGTATCAGATAATTCAGCACCTCCAGTCCCATCAACACCATCATCGTAGTAATAGCTGCAGCCACATACATTCCCGTACCGCACGCCAGACCGATGGCTGCCGTCACCCACAAGCCTGCAGCAGTAGTCAAGCCCCTGACCACATTCTTCTGGAAGATGATGGTACCGGCACCCAGGAATCCGATACCCGAAACCACTTGGGCAGCAACGCGCGAGGAATCCTTCAGATCAAAGCCAAATCCATACTGGGAAACAACACAGAAAAGTGCACTACCCAGGGCTACCAGGAAGTGAGTGCGGAACCCCGCCTCCTTGGCACGGTATTCTCTTTCGATACCTATCGCTCCTCCCAAAATGAGAGCTAGAGACAGGCGAACAGTCAGGTCTATATAGGTTGCATCCATAAATATCCTTTCTTTTTAAAAGATGAAAGAAGCATCACAAAATGCCTCTATTTGATGTTATCAATGCAAATATACAACTTTTCTTTGAAAGAAAGGCGAGAATTTCAAAAAAATAATGTATCTTTGCAACTGTTAGTGCCTATTTCGGCAATTTATTCACAAATACACATTTATTTATATACATGGCAACAGTTGACGACAAGAAGATCATCTTCTCAATGGTGGGCGTATCTAAGATTATCCCACAAAACCAGAAACAGATTCTGAAGAACATCTACCTATCGTTCTTCTACGGAGCAAAAATCGGTATCATCGGTTTGAACGGTGCCGGTAAATCTACGTTGATGAAAATCATCGCAGGACTTGAGCAACCTACCCAGGGTGAGGTGGTTTGGAGCCCAGGCTACTCTGTGGGCTACTTGCCTCAGGATCCTCCGCTCGACGAGAACAAGACCGTGAAGGAAAACGTGATGGAGGGTGTGCAGAAAATCTATGATGCACTCGCAGAATACGAGGACATCAACAATAAGTTCGGTCTCGAAGAATATTACGGAGACCCTGATAAGATGGACAAGCTGATGCAGCGTCAGGCTGAGGTGCAGGATATCATTGATGCTACCGATGCCTGGAACATCGACTCCAAGCTGGAGCGTGCGATGGCTGCCCTGCATTGTCCTCCTGGCGATTGGTCTGTTACCAATCTCTCGGGTGGTGAGCGCCGCCGTGTGGCTCTCTGCCGCCTGCTCCTGCAGAAGCCGGACGTGCTCCTGCTCGATGAGCCTACCAACACCTGGATGCAGAGAGCATCGACTGGCTGGAGCAGCACCTGCAGCAGTATGAGGGCACCGTAATCGCTGTAACCCACGACCGCTACTTCCTCGACGATGTGAGCGAGTGGATCCTGGAGTTGGACCGTGGCGAGGGTATTCCATGGAAGGGCAACTACTCTTCATGGCTCGACCAGAAGACCAAGCGAATGATTCAGGAGGAGAAGACTGCCTCTAAGCGCCGCAAGACATTGGAGCGCGAGTTGGAATGGGTTCGCATGGCGCCTAAGGCCCGTCAGGCTAAGGGTAAGGCTCGTCTGAACTCTTACGAGCAGATGCTCAACCAGGAGCAGAAGGAGCGCGAGGAGAAGCTGGAAATCTTCATCCTAACGGTCCTCGTCTGGGTAACAAGGTTATCGAGGCTCAGCATGTAAAGAAGGCGTTCGGCGAAAAGGTTCTCTTCAACGACCTCAACTTCATGCTTCCTCCTAACGGCATCGTAGGTGTAATCGGTCCTAACGGAGCCGGCAAGACTACCCTCTTCCGCCTCATTATGGGCTTGGATCAGGCAGACGGCGGTACATTCGAGGTGGGTGAGACCGTGAAGCTGGCTTATGTTGACCAGCAGCACAAGGACATCGACCCTCAGAAGACTGTTTACGAGGTGATTTCTCAGGGCAACGAAACCTTGCGTCTGGGTGGCAGAGATGTGAATGCACGTGCTTACATCAGCCGTTTCAACTTCTCAGGCACCGACCAGAGCAAGCTCTGCAGTGTTCTCTCGGGTGGTGAGCGCAACCGTCTGCAGTTGGCATTGGCATTGAAGCAGGAGGGCAACGTATTGCTCCTCGATGAGCCAACCAACGATATCGACGTGAACACGCTGCGTGCCTTGGAGGAAGGTTTGGAGGCATTTGCCGGTTGTGCTGTGGTTATCAGCCACGACCGCTGGTTCCTCGATCGTATCTGTACCCACATTCTTGCCTTCGAGGGCAATGGTGAGGTCTTCTTCTTCGAGGGCAGCTATTCTGAGTACGAAATCAACAAGGCGCGCCGCCTGGGCGATACAGAGATCAAGAAGGGTCGCTATCGCAAGTTGATGGAGGAATAAAAATTTGAAAACGAAAAGAAGGACTTGGTTCTGAAACAATAAAAAACAAAAGAAAAGGTGTGTCTTTGCCTTAAGACACACCTTTTTTGTTTCTATGCAGCCGTTTTCAAAAGCTTTACCAGATGCAACCAGGACGTTCAGGAAACTGCGTCGCGACGTATCTGGCTGTACGTCGGGACATAACGATTATTACGTCGGGACGTATCAGATGCTACGTCGGGACATAATTTCTTCTATGTCGTCAGTTAAATTGCAAAAAAAACAAATGAAAAAGCCAAGCATTGAACCGAAAAAAAGGATTTTTGCTCTATGCTTTCTTAGTTTTCACCCCAAAATCCCTCTAAAACACCTATATTTCGCTGTTTTTATGGCAATATATGGCAGATAGAACCGAAGAACAGAGAATTGCCATACCCATAATACATTCGTAATCAAAGAGATAACCTATCAGTATGGCAATATGGCAATTCTTTGACGCAAAAACAAAAAAACATATAATACAGCAGATAGGGAAAACTAATCTTTTTCAATATTCTACCTGTTGCAGGTAACCCAAAAGGGTGCACCATAAAAATATGACACACCCTCATTCTTATTTTCTGAAATTTCGCTTTGCTATAGAAAGCAGAATTACTTGACAACTACCTTGCGGGTAGAACCATCGCTCATGCGGATGATGTTAATACCCTTCTGAGGAGCAGAAATGCGCTTACCATCAATTGTATAGCGAGCCACCTCACGAAGCTCTACGCTGTTCCACTTGTTAGCAGCAATGCCAGTAGAAGTATTCTTCTCACAACCTACATTGTCGATGCAGACATAGCAAGAAGTGTTCAATCCGTAAGAACCTTTATCTGTACCGTCAAAGCTGACGTTCAGGGAAACCACCTTGCCCAAAGAAGAAAGGTCAACCCAAGTCCAGTCGGTGAGGCAAGTCCACTCTGCCTCATTTGCAGAACGGTAATCAGCCAGATAATAATCTACAGAAGCAGTAGTCTTGTCAGCTTCACACCGGTGAAGGTAACCTTGAACCAAGAACCCTGCGCAAACTTCTGAGCTGAGCCATTGCCATTCTTCACGCACTCTACAGTCCATGCAGAGTTGGTGATGTTCATACCCTTGATAATTTTTCCTTCAGCATAACCATCAGCCACCTTGACAATCTCCATCTGCTCGTTTGGAGTACTGCTACCGTAGATGACGCCATAATTGGCAGAACCCTCAGCCCCATGACCTGCAGCTGAATTCCACTGGTCAGTTTTGTAATCAGCAAAAGATGTTGCTGTCTTATTACTGTAAGAACAACCTGTCCAGGAAGCCCATGCTGGAGTATAGGAGTTTACAAACTCATAAACACCGCTCTTAAAGGTACCTACCATGTTCTTGCTACCCCATTTACCTTCTACTTCTACAGCATTATCAGCAGGACCAGCCCAGTGGCTCTCAGGCTCCAAGGTCAAATCCTCGAGGTTGCCACAGCAGCATCCTTAACGGTCACCTCACTGTTATCCTGCGCATTCGCTACAGATGAAACACTCAACAAAGCTACAACGAAAGCAGCCGACAAAGAATACGAGTAAATCTTTTTCATACTTTACCTTATTTATTATTACTAAAATTATCTTATTATTTATTATCTCTTTTTCTACTCTTGGCACTGATTGACTTTTGGAGATGCAGGTCCTCAGCCCCACTCACCTCGGTAGAAGTCTCACCTAGCCAACCACACATTTGATTCTGTGCACTATACACTCTCACGAAGTCGATGTGATCGAGCGCCACAGGCTTACGATTCTTATCAACTGCCCACGAAATATCGAAGCTACAGCCATCGATGTCACTATTGCTCACATTGTCAACATATCCATACCGGAAGGCATCACAAACCCAATGGGTTCCATTGCCGCTGGTATCATGGCCATTACGCGGCAAAAGGGTACCCTCGAAGCGTAATGGACTTGACAACCACAAAGGGAAATATTCCTGGGCATGGAAGGTATTGCGATTGACAACTCCACTTCCACCCTGATTGTCTGTCCACGGAATATCTTGCATGGCATCCTTGGTGTAGGTTATCTCATAGCCATATACCACCTTGACCACACTGTCAACATCAGCACTACCCGATAGTTCATACCAAGGATCATCTGGCAACCCATTGCCATTCTCATCCTGCGATACCATCACGATGCCAGGCTCGCTATTGTCCTTGAAAGCATTACCCTTTATGTAAAGGTCTTTTTCACCCTTCACATTCGCTATAGAATGATCGAAATGAAAGGTGATGTAACCACCATAGGCACCCAGACTCACCAAACCGCCCTTGTCTCCACCGATGGCTTCTGTACATTTTCTTGCCATCTCCTTAGCATCGTCACCCTCCTCATATTGAGGCATCGAATTGACGAATTGTCCTGGAGCCGGCACATACTCATCTACCGCTAAGATATACTTGCTATACTTCTCGGCTGGTTGGCTCGGATCCGACGATGGCAACTGAGGTTTGCGATAAACAAACGCTGCCTCTGCCGGAATATCGCCCGTCCACACTCGCCAATCGAAGGTGCCATCCGCCTTGAAGTGCAACAACTCACCACTTGACACGTAATTCTTAGCATCCATCAGATAGAAATCTTTCTTCTGAGGATTGACAATGATGCCGTATGGCATTTCGATGGATTGTATCTCAGGAGCACTAGACAAGGAATGAGCAATTACCTTGTGTTGACTGACATTCACGATGCCATACTCTATCGAATTCTTCTTTGAAGTCTCATTCCACTGCACACCTATATAATATAGTGAATCACCCACGATACACATGTTGGAGACCGGCACTTCCAGTTCACCTCCCTTTTCCATCTGCCCTGCAGCATTAGGCTTGAGCCAATACAATCGTGAAGGCACCTCCTTGTAGTCGCCTCGGGAACTCACCCATAGCTGTCCATACTTATCGGCACGACAGCGATGCAAGTTGATTGCCACATCAATCTTCCGCTCCTCCTTAAAGGTCGTGAGGTCGATGACGCTCACCGTACGATCGTAGTTGGGATTGCGATAACCGCCACTGTTGGCAACATACAGTTTGCCATGCACAACAGCCAATTCATCGGGCTGATAGCCCACCGTCACCTTGTCCACAACCTTCATGGTCAGCGTATCCACCTTATAAACAGCTCCCACTTCGGCATCCTGGCGCATATTCACAGGAGCCACATAGGCACTCACATAGGCAAATCCCCCATCAAAGGCAAGGTATCGACAGTTGGGGATGTTTATCTTCGCTACTTTTTTTGCAAGTATAGGCATCTGCCACCTCCACCTTGTTGGAGCAGTTGATGACCATCCACAGTTTGGAGCCATATATCTTGATATCATTGCCAACATCACCCAGTTCCTTAATCTCGTTAGGATTGCGTTCAGAGTAGATGTTGCGATGATAAATGACGTTTTCACTATTATCGCCCGACAAATCCAGGAAATCGAGGGTAGCCTTGTTGCTGCCCATATTGCCCTGGTTGAGCAAGTAGAGTCCCATGACATCGCCCTTCTCTGCCTTACTGCCTGTATCCTCAGGCTCAGATGAGATGACGGTGTCGCTATCCCGACACGACTGCATACATAAAGCCAGAAAACAAAGCAAGGCTAAGAACCAAGACTTTGCCAGGTTGGGTTGATGATATATCTTATCCTTCATTTTTTTCAAAAGTTATATTCCAATGTCAGCATATAATTGCGCTTCGGCATCGGATAGTTAAGTATCACGTCATAATCCTGACTGAAGATGTTGTTGACATCCAGTCTTGCCGACCATCTTCTGGCATGATAAACCACGCTCATGTCGTGCGTATACCAGGGCTGGAGATGGTTGTAGAGGATGTTCTCTTGCTGCGAATAACGTTCACCGGAATAGATGAAGCTATACGCCAAGTCCAACTCTCGCCATGACAGGCCCAAGATAGCTGACCCGCTGTGCCATGGGATATAAGGTATCTGGTCCTTATAATAAGAGGTATTGGGATCGGTCACGTCGCGAGCATCCTGATAAGTGTACTGCAAGCGGGCCGTAACTTTCCAGTCCTTGGCTGGCTCCAGTCCCACCTCGGCCATGGCATCGACGCCCTTGATATGCACCTTGCCAAGGTTAAGCATCGTCCAACGGAATTGCTGTCCCTTGGGATAAGCTACAATTTTGTCGTACACCGTATTGTAATAGCCATCCACCTGTAAGCGGAGATGGTCAACTATGCCTTGCTTCCAATCCTTGTTCAGCACAAAGCCCAAGTCATACTGCAACGCCGACTCTGGATTCAACTTACTATTGCCCATATCTGCATAGTAGAGGTCGTTGAAGGTCGGCATACGGAAGCTTTTCTTAGCGAAGGCCCTCACTGCCAGCAACTTGGATTCGAACGGATAGACATTTACAAAGAATGCTGGCGTCAGTGTGCTGCGAGATGACGATGACGCCCCATACTTCACATGGTCCTTGACCACCTGCTCCACCAACGAGGCTTGTGCCTGGATGCGTGACAGCGTCAATGCCGTGGCTAACGACACAAAGTTGGAGTAACGATGAGGGAAAGCAAAATCCACCATATTGGCATTCAACTTGTTCCACTTGAAGTCATAGCTCATTGAGACACTCCACTTTGACAATATCTCATAGACATTCGAAGTGGAGAAATACATCTCCTGCTGACGATAGGTATTGTCTACATGTATCTGCGTCTCATCATTATTGACATAGCGCGTCACATAATAGGCATACTTAGCCAATGCCTTGGTAGAGAATTTGTCACCAAATGACTTTTGGAATACAGCCTGTCCGAAGGTATTGTGGTCCCACTGGCGTTCGCCTCGTCGCCACACATTGTTGACGATGGCACCAGGTATTCCCCTTTCCGAATGGTAGGTATATGCCTTCACGTTCCAATATCCATCGGCAATGCCTCCCCTCACATTTTCCTCAACACGGAAAGCCCAGATGTCACCATTGTGGCGCACGGCGGTGGTATCATAAGCCACCGTATTATCTTCGGTCACTCGCCTATAACGAAACTTATAGCGACCGCTCGATGTCAGCACACCTGTACTTAACGAGGAAGATATATGATCGGAGAGTTTCTGCTCCCAAAGCGATGAAAACCGGAAGGTATCGCTCGACCCATACTTAGCCCTCACCAACAAGTTGTATCGCCTGCCCATCATGAAGCGGGGAGCCTTGGTACGGATATAGACGGAGCCAGCATTACCAAAGTCGCTCGCTGGTTGGAAGATGGCACTACGCTGACCGTTGTAGAGCGAAATCTCCTCCACATTGTCGAGCGAGAACTGCCCCAAGTCTATCTGCCCGTTCTGTGCATTGCCCAGTTCGATGCCGTCATAGAAGATACCCAAGTGATTGGTACCCATACTGCGAATGTTGACTGTCTTGATGCCACCCACGCCTCCATAATCCTTGAGCTGCAGGCCCGAGAAATAACGCAAGGCATCGGCCACCGACAAGGAATTCAACTTTTTGAGTTCCTCACCTCCCAATGTCTGTGATGGAATAGTTTCCCTGGATATCAATCGTGAGGTAACCACAACCTCTTGGATGTGATGCACTCGTACAGAGTCCTGCGTTTCGCCATTGGCAAAGGCAGACCCTGCAACAACACCCAGCATGGCTATTGCAAACAATCTTTTCATCTACTATTATGTTTTTATCTTCATTCAAAAGCCTAACCCACGAGGCTCAATGATTTCATCCTCCATCACTTTCTGATGGTAGAGATGGCAACGGCAGGTCTTCTGACTTGCGTCCTCAAACTCATGGCAAGCGGTCTTCCCGAAAAATTGTCAGTGACCATGGTGCTTGCCGCAATAAGACGCTTACAGCAGCGGGACTGTCCGGGTTTCTCACCCGATTCCCTTTTAATCACTACGCACTCATCCTGCCTGAGGCGGCAGAAGGTGGCAGCGAACCAATTGCGGGTGCAAAGGTACTATAAAAAAATGAATAAAAAGATAACTTTATCCGCTTTTTTATTCCAGCAAGGATAAAATTATCTTTTTATTCAGAGTTCAGTTTATTCTTTTACGATTTCCAGGAGTTCTGCGAAATCATCGATGATCCATTCGGCAGAGGCGAGCTGTTGGCGGGTTCCGTTGCCATAAGTCACGGCACAGGCCTTGCAGCCGGCATGATGCGCCATATCCACATCGAAATTCATATCGCCCACTACAAGGGTTTCATCTGCCGTTCCCTTCATCTCCTTCAATGCCTTGAAGACCATATCAGGTGCTGGCTTCGCATGCTCCACATCATCGCCTGCCACGATAGAAGAGAAAATATCTTCCAGCTGCATCTGATGCACGTATCCATCCAGCGAGCAATGGTTTCTGCTGCTGGCCATTCCCAGAACATAGCCTTGACGGTGCAACGCTCTCAGGGTTTCTATTACGTGAGGAAAGGGCTGCACAATCATCGTCATCTTGTTCTCCAGGAAAATCTCGCGATAGGTGCTGCGCATTCCATTCCCTCCTCAGCACTCATTCCGAAGAGCGAAACGAAGGCCTCATCCAATCGAAGACCGATGGTCTTGGCACAAGCCTCATCCGATTTCACTTCCAGCTTTCTTGCACGCATCGTATCCTGCAGAGTCTTCACAATGAGACTCTGCGAATCGCCGATGGTTCCATCAAAATCAAAAATTATATACTTCATTATTTCTTATTCTTTTTACCCTGTTTTGATAATCGGGCGCAAAGATACGGATAATAACTGAAACTACAAAGCAAATTGCCTACGAATCGCCTTGATGATATTGTTACGGGCCACACCCGGCTTCATCGCTTCTTCTAAAGGCATAGAATCAGGAGTAATCTGGATCACTCTATCAAAGCCTGCATCCTGCATCACTTGCCTGTCGCTTACGCCACCCGAAACGAGCCAGATTTTCTGATTGGCTCCATGCTCAAGAATTCTTTGCGGCAGTTTCCCCATCAAGGTCTGTTTGTCGCTATGACCTTCGCCCGTTATCACGAGATCAACATCCTGAATCAAGTCATCAAAACCTATCTCATCCAAAAGAAGCTCAGCCCCAGGACGTGCCTCAGCATTGAAATATTGCAGGAAAGCATAGCCCAGTCCGCCGGCTGCACCAGCCCCAGGAGCCTCACTCCTATCATATCCGAAATGCTTGGCACTTACCTCGGCAAACTTCCTTGCTCTATCATCCAACATCTGCACCATCTTAGCATCAGCTCCCTTCTGAGGGGCAAAGACATGAGCCGCCCCATTTTCGCCGCAAAGCGGGTTGGTAACATCTGAAGCCAGCACAAAGCTGCATTCCCGGCGAATCTTCTTCCAGTCATCGCCCATCGCCTTGAGCATTCCGATGCCGCAATCGGATGTGGCGCTGCCACCCAAGCCCACGATGAAACGTCGCACGCCCCGGCGATAAGCATTCATAATCATCTCGCCCACGCCCCAGGAAGTAGCCTTCATCGGGTTGCGCTGTTCAGGCTCAATCAGAGCCAGTCCTGCGGTCTGCGCAATCTCGATAATCGCCGTATCATCCACGATTCCGTATTCCGCCTCAATCCATCTCATCAGCGCATCATGGGCATGAATCTTCACTCGCACTCCCTTCATTGCCGAGAGGAAAACATCGAGCATTCCCTCTCCCCCATCACTCATTTCCAGGGTAATGATTTCGGGAGAAGCATCATCTGCATTCCATTCCTTCACTCCCGAAGCAATCGCCTCATTTACCTCTCTGCTCGAAAGGCAGCCCTTATAAGAGTCGCAAGCAATTATTATCTTCTTATATCCAGCCCCATCCATCTGTCTGAGGCCATCATTTTTCCTATCCATATCCTATTTATAATATATCATTCCAAGAATCATCGCCTATCAAGCGATTCCCCTTTCAGCCCGCAAAATTAGCCATTATTCCTGAAACCACAAACCTTTTTGGGAAAAACTTTCAAAAACAGATGCTTCAGATAAGAGCTTTTCTCGTTTCATATACACTATTCAAGTTTCTTTACTTCAAAATATTGACATATCCCTTATTCTGTATCAATTCAGAATTTAAATCAATGCATTTCTGAGGAATCGGGAAGACGGAGGTGTAGCCGGAGGATTCACCCTGAAGAGGCGTACGGAGATCGTAGGCACCGGTGAATTTGCCGAAACGGATGAGATCCTGACGACGCCATCCTTCCCATACCAACTCCAGCAACCGCTCTTCCAGAATGTTATCGAGCGTAGCCTTACGGTAAGGCATTCCCACACGGGCACGAATCCTATTCAACTCCTCATCACCATTCTCTCCGTTTCGGACCTTTGCCTCTGCCTTCATCAATAAAGCATCTGCATAGCGGAAAAGAACTATGTCGTTACTCTGCAACTTGCCGTCCATATAAGAGGTTCTATCCACCTCATACTTCGCCATCCTCGCTCCAGCCGTCTTGACAAACTTACTGTTGGTCAGGTTTTGAGCCACTTCAAAAGGCTGATACTCCAACGGCTTTCCATTATCCATCAGCAGTTCATGACCATCTACCTTTACCACTCCCGCCACAAAGTTCATCTTGCAACGGGCATCTTCATCAGCCTCGCCATAATGATTGGCTTTCATCGTAGAAATCGTGGCACAGGTACCATTCTCACTTCCCCATCCCAAGACACCGCCATGCGTATAATGGTAAGAGCGGAAGAGATAATGGAACTGGTTGGTATAGATATTCTTATCCATCGGAATCGTGAAGATATTCTCCTTTGATGTCTCATTATGCGTAGAGAAATTGAATGAATCATCCGACTCCAGGACATAGCCTTCTTCTGCCAGTTTATCACAATAATAAATGCAGGTTTCCCAAGCATTCAACTTTCTGCAGTCCACCTTATCGCCATTACGCAAAGAGGCATCAGAAGCCGGCACAGAGAAATGAATGTCACTTCCCTTCGGACGGCTCGCATAACCCTGGGTCCAGTCATCATACATATAGATTTCTGCATTCAAAGCCAATTTCGCCAACAGAAAGTTGACTACCGGCTGGGTGATGCGACCATAATAATTGCCTTCCTTATTGCTGTGCTGGTCGGGAAGTGAAGGCAATACCTGCTGCAACTCCTGAAAGACAAACTGGAAGATAGAACTGCGATCTGTCTGACCTTGGAACAGGCTGGAATGGAGCTGTTCTGCACTGGAAAGGACCAATGGGACCCGACCGAACATGTCCATAGCATAGTAATAGAACATAGCCCGGATGGCTCTTATCTCAGCCCGATATTCCTCCTGCTGTGCGGCAGAAAGCAGGGCCGACTTGTTGCTGATAATATCCAAAGACTTATTAGCCAGCACGATAACCTTATAAAGGTACTTCCACGTATCATAAAGAGACTGGTCATCGGCACTCCACCGATGCTGGTACATGGCATTCCAGAGGCCACCATCATACCAGTCGCCGCCTCGAATCGGAATCATCGCCTCATCGGTGGTCAGCGTATTATAATCGTAAATGCCACGGCAGGTGCCCTGGATGCCCTCACTCTCGTTAGCTCCACCTATATAATTATAGAGAGAAGCCACGCCATTGATATAAATATCAGATGCAGAACCATAGATGGCATCCTCGTCCAACTGATCCTTAGGATGTTCGTCCAGGCAGGATGTCATAGACAATGCCGCCAGCAGCAGAAATAAAAATCTATATCGTTTCATAACTTTCTGATTTTAGAATTGAACACTTAAACCCAATGAGAAGGTTCTGTAAACAGGATAAGTCCGCTTATCATCAATACCCATCGTACTGTTCACCACGTAGCTGTTAATCATCGGAGTCAAGCCGCTGTAACTGCTGATGGTGGCAAGATTGTTGACACTCGCCGAAACTCTGAGCGACTGCACCACGCCCTTTCGGATAGGGATATCATAGCCCAGCGTGAGATTCTCTAAGTTGAGATAATCGCCCTTCTCCAGCCAATAATCAGAAACATTCTGGTCAACGATATTCTTCTCAGGAGCTCCCTTCAGCACATTATAATCCGGGAAACTCGACATATTGGTGTAGGCTAAGCCCGTACCATTGAATATCTTATGTCCGAAGGCTCCGTTCATCTGCAATGAAAGATACCAGTCGCGATAACGGAAACTGATATTGGAACCCAACGTTACTTTAGGAGTAGCCTGACCGGCAATATATCTGTCACCGCCATCACTCAAATCTACGGTTCCGTTCTTGTCCAAATCTTCGATATCATAGCGGTAATGCCCATTTCCATCTTCTATAATTCCCTTGCAATGAGGAAGATAGAATACCCCCAAAGGCTGACCAACTATCTGATAGACCACATTGTTGTAACCACCATGCTGACCGGCACCCGACAAGGCACCCATCGCAGTAATATCGGCTGCCGACATCTGCATTCCGTCATATTCACCACTCAGCGAGAGAAGTTTGTTCTTCTGCCAGGAGAGATTCATATTGATATTCAGTTCCATGTCCTTCTTCTGGATAGGAGTGAAGGAAACGCCGACCTCCAAACCCTGGTTGCTCATAGAACCCAGGTTTGCCAACAGTTTATCATAGGCAAAAGGCGGAACCGGCACATCATAGGCATAGAGCATGTCGGTGGTCTTGGAATAGTAATATTCTGCCGTCAGAACCAGCCGGTTGTTCCACAATCCCAAATCAGCTCCGATATTCCAGGTAGCGCGGGTTTCCCACTTCAGATCAGGATTGTTATTGCTAATCATTCCCATCGTAACCGTAGGAGAACTGTTCACCGAAACAATACCATTCTGCCGTACTGTATTCAAAGTGGTATAAGAAGATATTCCGCCAAGATTACCTGAGCGTCCATAGCCCGTACGCAGTTTCAGCATGGTAATTTCCTTGAGAGAACGGAGCCATTTCTCCTGCTTCATATCCCAGGAAAGAGAGACGGATGGGAAGAAACCCCAGGTATGGTCATTGCCCACCATCGAAGAACCATCGCCACGCATGGAAACCGAAAGACTATACTTATTATATAAGGTGTAGTCGACATTGCCCATCACAGAAGCCAGGGTCGGATCTTCGTACTTGCTGTCTGTCCCACCGAAAGGCCGTGATGCAGCAGCACCTATATTATGGTAATACATGTCGTTGTTGGTGATTCCCTTCGCAGAAGTCCAGAATCCCGTTCGAATATCCTTCTGATATTCTGCACCCACCATTGCCTTCAGATTGTGGATTCCCCACGAATGCTGATAGTTAAACGATACATTGGCAAGCCAGTCCTCGCTCTTGAACTCCCCACGATAGAGATTGCCCTGCGCCCAAAGCCAGGTAGGACAGAACTGGTTGTTCTCGTTGGAAGCATAACTGTATGCTCCGAAAGCAGAAACACTCAGAGAATTTGTCATATCATAGTTCAACTTCAGATGAGCATTGAAGTTCATATTCTTCGTATCATCACGCTCCTTGAGCACGGCACCGGGAGGATTCACCTGAGATGCAGCCCCATTCTTCACCCAACTGCCGTTCAGCTTATCATAAGGATAAGTAGGATTCATGGCATCGGCAGAATAGAAAAGCATCTGACTGTCGAAGATATCATTGTTCTTGAAAGACGAACCGAACACGCCGAAATCTCCCGTCAGTTTATCGCCAAATGCCTTCTGGGTGACATCAATCTTAGCCACCAGATTACGATAGCCCTTGCTCCGAATAATCGTGTTATGGTCGATATAGCCAAAAGAAGCGCGATAGTTGCTCTGCGGAGTGCCACCGCTGAAGGCCAGATAATGGTTCTGGATATTTCCGGTTCGGGTAATCGCCTTGCGGAAATTGGTATCATATCCCTTATTGTTATACTCCAGCCCATACTTCTGTGCAGCAGCTATGTATTCGGCGGCATTGAGCATCTCCATACTTTTGTACATCGCCTCTATACCATAGTTTCCCTCGTAAGAAATCTGAAATCCCTTACCCGTACCCTTCTTGGTCTTTACCTGGATAACGCCCGAAGCACCACGGGAACCATAGAGTGCCGTTTCGCTGGCATTCTTCAGTACTGTAAAGCTCTCGATATCGGCGGGATAGATTGTAGCAAGCGTCGCCACATCAGAAGTAACACCATCAATAATCACCAGAGGATCATTGCCGCCCATGATAGAAGTTGTACCGCGAACCCGGACGGAGTTCAACATAGCAATACGGTCAAGACCATTGGTAGTGACGTTAACACCTGCCGTCTGTCCGCTCAAGGCATCCAGGGCATTATTGAGCACACCCTTCTTCAGAAGTTCAGGCTCCACTACACTCACCGAACCTGATAAGCGCAAGGAGTCTAGGCCTTCGATGTTCACAGACTGAGCACAGAGGGTTTGGGGTGCAAGAATCATCGCACCCATCGCATAAAATATGGTTTTTAAGTTCTGTTCCATAACTATTTCATCGTTTAGTCAAGGTTCAAATCGATTTTCGATTGCAAATATAATAAAAAAGAGTGATTCAAAGTCCATTTCTTTGAAAAAACTTCAAAAAAACCGCAGGCTTAAGAGTTAAGACAGAAGAAAAGCTCGCCAAGACGTTCAAAATCTTAGCGAGCTTTCTCTTTTTATATCAGCATTTTATTTCACTTTCACTTCTATCACATTCTTCGCAGCCTCAGCACTCGAACCACCTACGAATATCTGATATTTGCCGGGAACCACACGCATGGTATTGGTCTGGGAATCCCAACCCTCGAAACTCTGGCGAGGCAGACTGATGGTTACCTGCTGCTGTGCGCTGGCAGAAAGCGACATCGCCATCAGCATCGCCATAAAAAATAGTTGTTTCTTCATTGATCTTATATTATTTTATTCGATTTATGCTTTGATTTTTAAGTTGGTGACAAAGTTACACTTTTTTGTTGAGATAACCGCATCATCTGGCAGAAAAGTTTAAAATATTTATCCTTTCGTGCCAACATTACCACTTTCAGTCCGCTGGCACATAAGTTGCAAAAACAGAGAGTGAAAGCTGAAGCTAAAAGATAAAGGAGTTCGGAAGAACAACGGAGTTTCGAGGCGAAAGCAAAAAAATAACAAGAATATTAACAAACAGAAATCCCCGACGGAACCGTAAGGAACCGAGAGGACGAGTAAAATAAAATTTGGAGGTTTTAATTATGTTGTTAGCACGTAGAAATAATGATTCAGATTGGTTGAGTAACTTCTTTGATGATACTTTATTCAATACCGAAGTAATGTCACGTATGAATGCTACTGCTCCTGCCATTAACATCAAGGAGACAGATAAGAATTACATCATGGAGGTTGCAGCTCCTGGCTTGAAGAAAGAGTGGGTTCGTGTAAACATCGATAACGATGGTAATCTGAACATCGCCATCGAGAACAAGATGGAACACAAGGATGAAGACAAGCACGAGCACTATCTGCGTCGCGAATTCTCTTACAGCAACTACCAGCAGTGTTATACGCTGCCTGAGGATGCTGATCGTGAGAAGATTTCAGCAAAGGTAGCTGATGGTATACTCGAGGTCGAGATTCCAAAGCTTACTCCTAAGGAGGAAGCTAAGACTACAAAGAACATCGAAGTCAAATAATCATCTCCCATAAATGATGGAGGCAGATTCCAAAGCAATTTGGAACCTGCCTTTTTTTGTGCCCTTACCTGAACCATCGCATTTTTCATCTACCTTATTATCATGATTTTTATCCATCCATCGGGATATTTCTTCCATAAATCTTGCGGGGTTCATAATTAATATGTAATTTTGCAGGCAGAAGAGCAGATATCAAAGTTTCTGCTTATCCGTAACGGAGAAGATATGGGCTATCATTTCCTGTTGCCCATACGCTACGTAATATGTATATTTATAAACAAGCAAGTTGATATTTATTCACTTGCGAAACTTCAGATTAAAGATTAAGATTATGGCAAAGCAAAGACAGCGTCTGGTAGAAGTGCCGTTCAACAAGACGGATTGCGGCGTAGATTTCTACATCAACACAGCTTATGGCGGCGAGTGCCCTTGGGTGCTTACGGAGCATGAAGTGTTCAAGACCGACTTCTTCGAAATATTTTTCATCAAGAAAGCTAATGGATACGTTCTGATAGACTACAGGAAGATAAACCTGAAAGATGGTATGGTGCTCTTTGTGAAGCCACACCAGCAGCAGGAATGGCACATTGATGAGGCGGCTCTCGAGTACGAATTTCTGATATTCCGTGAAGATTTTATGCGAACCTTCATTGCCGACAAATTCTTTGTCTATCGTCTGCAATACTGCCAGCAGACCGAAACACCGCCCTATTTGATGTGTTCGGGAAATGAATGCGAAGAATATCAGCGGCTGCTCAAGAAAATACGGGCAGAGCTTCGGCAGCCTCAAGCCGACAGCTACCACATCATCGTCAGCGTACTCTACTATCTGCTGGCAATTATGAATCGCCATTACACCCTTGAGTATCAATTGCCTCTGGCTGCTCCTAAGAATTATTATGCCTTTCAGTTTGTGGAATTGATGGAAACCCACATCCGGAAGTTGCAACGTGTGCAGGACTACGCCTCACTGCTCAAGATTAGCCGCATCACCCTGAACCATAGCGTGGTGGCGCAGTATGGAGTATCGGCTACCTATCTGCTGAAACAGCGACTGTTGGCAGAAATCAAAAACGAACTTCTGTTCACCGACAAATCTATAAGTGAGATAGCCTATGCTTTCAACTTCTCCGAACCACCCCACCTGATGCGTTTTTTCAAGCAGCAGACGGGCAAGACATGCAGAGAATTCCAAGAGGACTATAAGAATGGTGTGTATGAATGAGAATGATTTATAT